>OLNV01000579.1_pt1 | contig 28160 bp, 24 predicted proteins | sample 1672891 | NCBI WGS metagenome assembly OLNV01 (sample SAMEA3136734, study PRJEB25190) | human gut metagenome | biome: human gut; feature: human-associated habitat; material: faeces | place: Austria | collected 2013 | reverse complement strand
TGTATTTTTCTACCTCGAGCACATAACGGAAAATACTTGTATCCATGTGGACCTCCGAAATCGATGTCTTAACGATAGTATATCAGAATCAGAGCGAAAAATAATTAAACTTTCGGGTGATGCGCTGTTTCTGCAAAGCAATAAGGCCTAGCTTATCCATGCCGTTGAAAGAAAACAGCTATCGAAACTATAGATTCCAATTGCAAAAACATTGAAGAAAATGCCAAAAAGAGACTCCGGATACTGAAATGAACCCCAAAAGTTAGACAAAAATGGGTCTTTCCCAAATTTTGTGTAAAGTCCAGACAGCTATAAAACAAGAGCGATTTTAATATGAGGCGAAAGACGGCGAAACCGGCTGTCGCCTTAACAATAACATAACGCCGGCAAGGGGGAATGTCAAGGGCGGCAGTGGCATTCATGCCGGGCATGAGGCTGCCGGTGTCGTCGATGCGGATGGTGACAGGGTAGGTGGTGGTGCCGCCGGTGGGGGTGCCGGCGGAGGAGATGCTGGTGACGACGCCCTCAAAGGTGCAGTCGTCGATGGCGTCGGCGGTGATCTCTGCTTTCTGGCCCACCTGAATGTCGAGAATGTCCAGCTCATCGACGTCCAGCGTCATCTCGAGGTAGCTCAAATCGTAGATGACGCACATCGTCTCGGTGGTGGAAGAACTGCTGCCCATGGTGTCGCCGACCTTCGACCTTTTTTGTCAAACCATTCATTTTTAACAGAAAGGCTCATGCGGTCAAGCAGGATGCCGTACAGGGTTTTGGCATCGGTTGACAGATCTTGAAACCGCTGCTCCTGAAAAAGAGCCTTTGGAATGCGGAAGAACGAAAAGAGTTCTCCGGCCTGTCCGTAAAAGTAGTCAAGGGTCATACGGTTGTGTCAAGGATGAAAAAACAACGATGATTCATTGACATGGTTGACAAATCCTCCTTATAGATAATTCGTGCAAACAAAAAGCGCAACTTCGATTGATGAAAATCGAAATTGCGCGATGTAACTTAGCTGGGGGAGAAAAGTCATTTGTCGGGGTCGTTTGACCACAATTTGACCACAAAAGGAATGAAACGTCTTGACATCCAATGAAACAGAATGATATAATACATTTGAAATTTAACGATACTGAGTCTAGGCAGTATCGGATTGTACATTGTGTTTTCGAGAGAAGCACAATGGGGTTCAAGAGGCCGTGAGTTCGATTCTCGCCACTCGGATTGAAACAAGACCGACGATTTCAAAAGAGATCGTCGGTCTTGATTTTTTATTCGGCTGTTTCTGGTGCGCTGTCCCGGAGGGGCGGGCACCGCTGCAAGGAGGGCGAGTCTATGAATGCTGCACTGCGCCGGGATGCGGATGTGATCCTTCGTTCCAGCCTGAACGCTGTTCTGCCGGATGAGGCGGTGCGCCGCGCGCTGCGGGATCTCCGGCCCGGGAAGGGCCGGGTGCTTCTGGTGGCGGCGGGCAAGGCGGCCTGGCAGATGGCACACGCGGCGGTTGAAACGCTGGGCCGGGTGGATGGCGGCGTGGTCGTGACCAAGTACGGCCATGTGAAAGGTGAGATCCCCGGGGTGACCTGCCATGAGGCGGGCCACCCGGTGCCGGATGCAAACGGTTTTGCGGCCACCCAAAAGGCGCTGGAGCTGGTGCAGGGGCTGACCGCCGGGGATACGGTGCTGTTCCTGCTTTCCGGCGGCGGCAGTGCGCTGTTCGAGCAGCCGCTTGTTCCCGGGGCAGAGCTGCAGGACATCACGAGCCAGCTGCTGGCCAGCGGGGCCGACATTGTGGAGATGAATACCATCCGCAAGCGGCTTTCCGGTGTGAAGGGCGGGCGGTTCGCGCAGCGCTGTGCCCCTGCGCAGGTGTTCAGCATCGTGCTGAGCGACATTCTGGGGGACCCGCTGGATATGATCGCCAGCGGCCCGGCGGTGCCGGATACCTCCACCTGCGCCCAGGCGCTTGCCGTTGCCGAAAAGTATCATCTGGCACTCTCAGCACAGGCCCGGGCCCTGCTGGCGCAGGAAACGCCCAAAACGCTGGACAATGTGACCACCCGGATCACCGGCAGCGTGCGGGAGCTTTGCCGTGCCGCGGCCAGTGCCTGCCGGAATCTGGGATATGAACCGGTTCTCCTGACCGACCAACTCTGCTGCGAAGCACGGGAAGCAGGCAGCTTTCTTGGCTCCATTGTTCGCACCCAGGCAGGGCAGGGGAAAAAGCTGGCCTACATCGCGGGCGGCGAGACCATCGTTCACCTGACCGGAAAAGGGCTTGGCGGAAGAAATCAGGAGCTGGCCCTTGCGGCCGCGCCCGCCATTGCCGGGCTGAACGCGGCGGTGTTCTCTGCGGGCAGCGATGGCACAGACGGCCCCACCGATGCCGCCGGCGGCTATGTGGATGGGGATACCCTTGCCGCGCTGGAGGCCGGGGGCTGGAGCGGATACGCTGCTTTGCAGAACAACGATTCCTACCACGCCCTGAAAGCAGTGGATGGCCTGATCATCACCGGGGCAACGGGCACCAATGTCAACGATGTGGCGGTGGCCCTGATCGGGGAAAAAACACCGCCTGTGAGCCCGGAAGTTTCCCCGGAGTGGTGATTGCATTCCTCCGTTGAGTATGTTATACTGAACAGCGAACTGAATAGAAAACAGCAGGTGCGTACCGCCCGCGGCTCTGGCCGGGGGCAGGCACGTTAAAAGGGAAGCGGGTGCAAATCCCGCACGATCTCGTCACTGTGATAGGGAGTTTACCGCCAGGGTGCAGCTGCACCGGTCACTGGAACGCATGTTCCGGGAAGGCGGCGGTGGATGTTGAGCTTTCAGCCAGGAAACCTGCCCGCTGTTGGTACGGGGGCGCAAGCCCCAGATCACGAGGAATTGGTTGTACCCAAAAAGCCTGAAAAAACTGAAAAGGGCCTTTTTGCTTTGCCATCCCGCAAGCAGAAAGGCCCCTTTTGTTTTGCCGGGCACTCTTTCCTGTACCTTCTGTTCAGCAAAAATCATGTTCAAAAACAGGAAAGGAACGAACAAAAATGAGAAAACGCACCATCCACAAAGCAGCGGCCGCTCTGACCGCTCTGGCCCTCTGCGCCGGTGTACTGACCGGCTGCGGCGGTGCCGCAAGCAGCACCACTGCTTCCAGCACGGCAGGATCTGCTGCCAGCAGCGAGGTTTCCGGCGAGGAGGCTGACGAATTGGCCGCAAAGAACGTTGCAGACCTGATCGATGCCATCTATGTGCAGGAGCGCACCGATGACACCGATGCCCAGTGTGAGGCCGCCAAGGCCGCATGGGATGCCCTGACCGATGCCCAGAAGGAGCTGGTCGAGGGCGAAGAGGCTGACCCTGACTACTTTGGCCGCGACACCGGCGATGCTTCCAAGGACGACAGCCGCAATCAGGACGACATCGGCGAGAATGAGCTGCTGGTGGTCTCCTTCGGCACCTCCTTCAACGACAGCCGAGTGAAGGATATCAAGGGCATCGAGGATGCGCTGCAGGCCGCTTATCCCGATTGGTCTGTCCGCCGCGCCTTCACCGCACAGATCATCATCAACCATGTTCAGGCCCGCGACGGCGAGAAGATCGACAACATGCAGCAGGCTCTGGACCGCGCTGTGGCCAACGGCGTGAAGAACCTGGTCGTCCAGCCCACCCACCTGATGCACGGTGCAGAGTACGACGAGATGATGGAGATGATCGACGAGTACAAGGACAAGTTCGAGAGTGTCGCCGTTGCCGAGCCCCTGCTGGGCGAGGTTGGTGCCGATGCTGCCGTCATCAACGCCGACAAGGAAGCTGTTGCCAAGGCCGTTACCGCTGCTGCTGTGAAGGATGCCGGTTTCGACAGCCTGGATGCCGCTGCTGAGGAGAAGGTCGCCTTCGTCTTTATGGGCCACGGCACCTCCCACACCGCAAAAGTGAGCTACAGCCAGATGCAGACCGCCATGCAGACCCTGGGCTACAGCAACGTGTTCATCGGCACGGTGGAGGGTGAGCCCGAGGAGACAGCCTGCGAGAACGTCATCGAGGCTGTCAAGGCCGCCGGTTACACCAAGGTCATCCTGCGCCCCCTGATGGTCGTTGCCGGTGACCACGCCAACAACGATATGGCCGGTGCGGATGACGATTCCTGGCTGAGCCAGTTCCAGGCCTCCGGTGACTTCGCGTCCGTGGAGTGCCAGATCGCCGGTCTGGGTGAGATCGAGGACATCCAGCAGCGCTACATTGAGCACACCAAAGCCGCCATTGATTCCCTGAACGGCTAATATTCCGCATTCCAATGCCCGAAGGGAGAAATCTTTTCGGGCATTTTTTATGGAGAGCTTCCCCGCATGAGGAGAAACACTCCCATTTCAAATTCTGAATTTTTGAGGTATTTTGTTTATGCACTGCAAACAGTTTGTTTCCCTGTCCGTTGCTTCTCTGATGCTGGCCGCCGTCCTCACCGGCTGCGGCGGGGCTTCTTCCACTGCTTCCTCTGCTGCCAGCTCGGAAGCCGCTTCTGCCGTGAGCGCTGCCGCCGCTTCCGAAAGCACCGAAGCCGCCCTGCCGGACGGCGTATACACGGCTGAGTTCGACACCGACAGCGGCATGTTCCACGCCAACGAAGCCTGCAATGGCATGGGCACCCTGACCGTGGAGAGCGGGCAGATGACCTTCCATGTCAGTCTGTCCTCCAAGAAGATCGTCAACCTGTACGTTGGCATGGCCGCCGATGCCGAGGCCAACAAGGCAGACTGGCTGCTGCCTACCACCGACACCGTCACCTACTCCGATGGCACCTCGGAGGAGGTCTACGGCTACGATATCCCCGTGGCCGCTGTGGACCAGGACTTCCAGCTGGCACTCCTCGGGACCAAGGGCAAGTGGTATGACCACACCGTGAGCATCCGCAATGCACAGCCCAAGACGGAGGAAGCTGCCGAGACCCCTGCGGACGGTGAATACAGCGTCAATGTGACCCTGGAGGGCGGCTCTGGCCGTGCCACCGTGGAAAGCCCTGCCGCCCTGACCGTGGCGGACGGAAAAATGACCGCTGTCATCCTGTGGAGCAGCCCCAATTATGATTACATGATCGTGGACGGCGAGAAGTATCTGCCCACCAACACCGAGGGCAACTCCACCTTTGAGATCCCTGTTTCTGCACTGGGTACCCCGCTGGCTGTCACTGCCGATACCGTAGCCATGAGCACCCCCCATGAGATCGAGTATACGCTGACCTTTGCGCTGAACTGAACCTCTCCGGCATCGCCGTGCGATGCCACCTCTCCTAATAGGAGAGGCAAGAGAGCAATTGCGCAAACTTGGCTCCCCTACGAGGGGAGCTGTCGCCGAAGGCGACTGAGAGGTTATTCCCTATGAAGATCACCCGACAACAATTCCTGCGCGTTCTGCCTGCTACGGTACTGGCCCTGTCGGGTTGCGCCGCCTCCAAAACGGCTCCCGCCAGCACAGAAGAACTGGTCTTTGACCATGCCTGCCCGCTGGATTACGCCACACAGTTTACTGCCGACTGCTATGAGGGCGGCTATACCATGCTGACCCTGACCGAATCGGGGGAGCAGTTCCTTGTGACCCCGGAGGATGCCGCTGCGGTGGAAGGCCTGCCCGAGAGCGTGACGGTGCTGCGTCAGCCCGTCCGGAACATCTACCTTGTTTCCACCTCGGTGATGGACCTGTTCCTCGCGCTGGATGGGCTGGACAGCGTGACCCTTTCCGGCACCCGGGCAGAGGGCTGGTATCTGGATGAGGCCAGAGCCGCCATGGAGGCCGGGCGCATTGCCTATGCGGGCAAGTACAGCGCCCCGGACTACGAAAAGATCCTTGCGGCCAACTGCGGTCTTGCCATTGAGAACACCATGATCTACCACACCCCGGAGGTCAAGGAGCAGCTGGAACGGTTCGGCATCCCGGTGCTGGTGGAGCGCTCCAGCTATGAGAGCGGCCCGCTGGCCCGGCTGGAATGGCTCAAGTTCTGGGGCATCCTGCTGGGGAAAGAGGAGCTGGCGGAACAGGAGTTTGCCCGGCAGGTGGAGCGCCTTGCACCGCTGGCCGGGCAGGCTTCCACCGGCAAGCGCTGTGCCTTTTTCTCCATCACAGCCAACAACCTTGCCAATGTGCGCAAGGGCGGCGACTATGTGGCCCAGATGATCGAGATGGCGGGCGGTGATTATGTTTTTGCGGACCTGACCGACAACGGCAACAACCTTTCCACCATGAACCTGCCGCTGGAGGATTTTTACGCCGGTGCAAAGGATGCGGATGTGCTCCTTTACAACAGCACCATTGAGGGTGTGGTGCATACCACGGAGGAACTGGTGGCAAAATGCCCCCTGCTGGCCGAGTTCAAGGCCGTACAGAGCGGCAGTGTCTGGTGCACCACCCAGAGCTTTTTCCAGCAGAGCACGGCGCTGGTCGATTTTGTGCTCGACCTGCACCGTGTCTTTACGGAGGATGACCCCGCCGACCTGCAATTTCTGAGGAAAGTAGAGTAACCTATGACCAGCAAAAAGCGCCTGATCCTTTCTTACGGCATCCTTGCCCTGCTGCTGGCGGTGCTGTTTGCCGCCAACCTGTTCTGGGGCAGTGTGTCCCTGACACCGGGGGCAGTGCTGGCGGCCCTGACCGGCCGCGGGCAGGACGCTCTGAGCGTGGGCATCATCACCCAGCTGCGCCTGCCCCGGGCCGTGATGGTGGTGCTGCTGGGGGCGGCGCTCTCGGCGGCTGGCTACCTGCTGCAGACCTTTTTTGCCAACCCCATTGCAGGCCCCTTTGTCATGGGCATTTCCAGCGGGGCCAAGCTGGCCGTGGCACTGGTCATGGTGGCTTTTCTGAACCAGGGCCTGCTCACCAGCTCCCTTACCCTGATCACAGCCGCCTTTGCGGGGGCCATGGCCTCCATGGCCTTTGTGCTGGCGGTCTCCCGGCGGGTGCAGCGGATGAGCATCCTTGTCATCTGCGGCGTAATGATCGGCTACATCTGCTCAGCCGTCACGGAGTTTGTGGTGGCCTTTGCCCAGGACAGCAACATCGTCAACCTCCATAACTGGTCTCAGGGCAGCTTTTCCGGCATGACCTGGGGCAATGTGCGGGCGGCGGCGCTGGTGGTGCTGCCCGCTCTGGCGGCGGCGTTCTGCCTTTCCAAGCCCATGGCCGCCTACCAGATGGGGGAGGCCTACGCCCGGAGCGTGGGCATCAATGTCAAAGCCTTTTCCCGGCTGCTGGTGCTGCTTTCCAGCCTGCTGGCCGCCTGTGTCACGGCCTTTGCGGGGCCCATCTCCTTTGTTGGCATCGCGGTGCCCCATCTGGTCAAGCAGCTGTTCGGCAGTGCAAGGCCGCTGGTGGTGCTGCCCGGATGCTGCCTGGGCGGGGCGGCTTTCTGCCTGCTGTGTGACCTCATCGCCCGCAGCATGTTTGCCCCCACCGAGCTTTCGATCAGCGCCGTAACGGCAGTGTTTGGTGCACCGGTGGTCCTCTGGCTGCTGGTGCGCCGGGGTCAGGAAGGTGTGCGATGAAATACCTCTGTGAAACGAAAGAACTGGCCATCGGCTATGGCGGCGCGCCCCTTGCTTCCGGCATCACGCTGGGGGCGGTGCCGGGGCAGATCCTGGCCCTCATCGGGCCAAACGGCGCGGGCAAATCCACCCTGCTCAAAACGCTGGCGGGCCAGCTGGCCCCCCTGGGCGGGGCTGTCCTGCTGGATGGCCGCAGCCTGACCGATTACACCGGCCCGGCCCGGGCCCGGAAGCTGGCCCTGATGCTGCCCCATACCCGCCGCACCGAGCTGACTTCCTGCTTTGAGTTTGCCGCCGCTGGGCGCATCCCCTATACCGGGCGGCTGGGCATCCTGTCCGATACCGACCGGCAGGCCGTGCGGGACGCGCTGGAACTGGTGGGGGCTGCCCCTCTGGCAGACCGGGATTTCAACTGCATCAGCGACGGCCAGCGCCAGCGCGTTCTGCTGGCCCGCGCTATCTGCCAGCAGCCCGGAGTTCTGCTGCTGGACGAGCCGACCTCTTTTCTGGATGTCAAGGGCAAGATCGAGCTGCTGACCATCCTGCAGAAACTGGCCCATGAGCAGGGGCTGGCCGTGATCGTCAGCCTGCACGAGCTGGACATGGCGCAGAAGATCGCGGACGCGGTGGTCTGCGTGTTCCCGCACAGCGTTTCGGGGGCGCTGACCCCGAAGGAGGCTTTTGCCCCGGAGAACATCCGGGCGCTGTACAGCCTGACCAAGGAGCAGTACGAGGCCGTGTTCGGCCCGGAAAAGCCTGCCGGGCCGAAATTTGAACATTACGTCCGCAGCGGGCAGAAGCTGCTCCGCTGCGGGTACACCACCGGCACCTGCGCGGCGCTGGGTGCGGCGGGGGCCGCGCGGCTCCTGCTCACCGGCCATGCCCCGGAGAGCGTTGCCCTGCGCACGCCGAAGGGCATCGTGGTGGAGGTGGCTCCGCTGTACTGCCGCCCCGCCGGAGCCGGAGCCGAATGCGCCATTGAGAAGGACGGCGGGGATGATGTGGATGTGACCACCGGCCTGCCCGTGATCGCCGCCGTAGAATTGCTGCCCGATACCACCGGGATCCGCATCTCCGGCGGCAAGGGCGTGGGCCGGGTGACCAAGGCCGGGCTGGATCAGCCGGTGGGGGAAGCCGCCATCAACCATGTGCCCCGGCAGATGATCGCCGAGGCCCTGCAAAGGGAAGCCGAGAGCGCCTGCTACACCGGCGGCTTTGCCGTGACCATCTCCATCGAGGGCGGGGAAGAGGTGGCAAAGCGCACCTTCAACCCCCACATCGGGGTCGAGGGCGGGCTTTCGGTGCTGGGAACCAGCGGCATTGTGGAGCCTATGAGCCAGCAGGCGATCCTGGACACCATCCAGCTGGAAATGAATCAGGCCGCTCTCCGGGCGGGCAGCCCCAGGCGGCTCATCCTGGCCCCCGGCAATTACGGGCTGGACTATCTGCACGAAAGATACCCGGAGTTTCACGCTGTTCCGGTGGTGAAAACCTCGAACTTTATTGGAGACACGCTGGATATGGCTGCTGCCGCCCGCTTTGAAGAGGTGCTTCTGGTGGGCCATGTGGGCAAGCTGGTCAAGGTGGCGGGCGGTATTATGAACACCCATTCCCACACTGCCGACTGCCGCACCGAGCTGTTCTGCACCCATGCGGCGCTTTGCGGCGCTTCCCGGGAAGTCTGCGCCGCCCTGATGAACGCTGCCACCACCGATGCCTGTCTGGAACTCCTGGACAGCGCCGGCCTGCGGGCTCCGGTGCTGGAAAGCCTGCTGAGGGCGGTCCAGCTCCACCTTGACCGGCGGGCCTGCGGGGCGTTCCGGGTGGGGGCGGTGCTGTTTTCCAACCAGCACGGCCCACTGGGAGCCACCGACACTGCCGCACAACTGCTGAACGAATGGAAGGAGCATTGAGATGGTACATTTTGTAGGCGCAGGCCCCGGCGCACCTGACCTTATCACCCGGCGGGGCGCGGCCCTGCTGCAGGAAGCCGACTGCATCATTTATGCGGGCAGTCTGGTCAACCCGGCCCTGCTGGGGCTGGCGAAGCCGGAGTGCGCCGTTTACAACAGCGCCGAGATGACGTTGGAACAGGTGCTGGACGTGATGCGCCGGGTGGAAGCCGCAGGCGGAACCACCGTGCGGCTCCACACCGGCGACCCCTGCCTGTATGGGGCCATCCGGGAGCAGATGGACGCACTGGATGCGGACGGCATCCCCTACGATGATACCCCCGGCGTGTCCAGCTTTTGCGGGGCGGCGGCGGCGCTGAACGCCGAGTACACCCTGCCCACCATCAGCCAGACCGTGATCATCACCCGGATGGAGGGGCGCACCCCGGTGCCGGAAAAGGAGAAGCTGGCCAGCCTTGCCGCCCATGGGGCAACCATGGTGATCTTCCTCTCCGTCGGCCTCATCGACAAGGTGCAGCAGGCCCTGCTGGCAGGCGGAGCCTACACGCCGGAGACTCCTGCCGCCGTGGTCTACAAGGCCAGCTGGCCGGAGCAGAAGGTGGTGCGCTGCACCGTGGGCACGCTGGCCGGGAGCACCCGCGCCAACGGCATCACCAAGACGGCGCTCATCGTGGTGGGGGAGTTTCTGGGCACCCGGTATGAGCGGAGCAAGCTCTACGACCCAACCTTTACGACGGAGTTCCGCAAGGGGGCAGACCAGTGACCCGCGCCTATCTCGCCTTTACGGAAAAAGGACTGGCGCTGGCCCAAAAGCTGGCCAGTGCCCTGCCCGGCACTGTGGCCCGCTGCGGCCATAGCGGGCCCGGCCTTGCCGATTGGGCTGCGGAGCAGTTCGCCCATGTGGATGCCCTGATCTTTGTGGGGGCTGTGGGCATTGCGGTGCGGGCCATTGCGCCCCACTGCCGGAGCAAGGCGGTGGACCCTGCCGTGGTGGTGCTGGACGAGTGCGGCCATTTTGCGGTGCCGATCCTTTCGGGCCATCTGGGCGGGGCCAACGATCTGGCCCGGGCGCTGGCGGCGGTCTGTGGTGCGGTGCCGGTCATTACCACGGCCACCGATGCCAACGGGGTGTTTGCCGTGGATGAGTGGGCCAGGCACCAGAACTGCGCCGTGCTGGAGCCGGAGCGCATCAAGCGCGTCAGCAGCAGGCTGCTGGCGGGCGGGCCGGTGCGATACCGGTCGGAATTCCCCATTGCCGGGCAGGCCCCTGCCGGGGTGGTCCCGGCGGGGGAGGCAGAGCGCGCCGACTTTGCCCTGACCCTTTTCCCGGCGGGCGATGCGCTGCACCTGATCCCGAAGATCGGTGTGCTGGGCATCGGGTGCAGGCGGGGGACCAGCGCCGCACAGCTGGAAACGGCCTTTGCACAGTTCTGCGCGGCCCACGGCCTTGCGGCAGTGTGCATCACGGCGGCGGCCAGCATCGACCTGAAAGCCCATGAGCCGGGCCTGCTGGAATTTTGCAGAATCCACGGCTGGCCGGTGCAGTTCTATTCTGCCGCACAGCTGCAGAACGCCCCCGGGCAGTTCACACCTTCGGCCTTTGTCCGGAGCGTGACCGGTGTGGACAATGTCTGCGAGCGGGCGGCGGTGCTGGCGGCAGGCGGCACGATCATTCTTCCCAAACAGGCGGGCAACGGCGTGACCTTTGCGCTGGCGCTTCGTCCCTTTGCCCCGGATTGGAGGTGGCAGGATGCCTAATGTTGTTTTTGTTGTCGGGCTTGGGCCCGGGGATCCCCGGTTTCTGACCGCACAGGCGCAGAGCGCCTTAACGCAAGCCGAGGTGCTGTGCGGCTATACGGTCTATCTGGATCTGGTGCGCCCCTACTTCCCGGACAAGCTCTATTATTCCACCGGCATGACCAAGGAGATCGACCGCTGCCGCTGGGCGCTGGAAACGGCCCGGAGCGGCAGGGCGGTGGCGCTGGTCTGCTCGGGAGATGCCGGGGTCTACGGCATGGCAAGCCCTCTGCTGGAGCTGGCCGAGCACTTCCCGGATGTGACGGTGGAGGTGGTGCCCGGCCTGACCGCCGCCCTGAGCGGCGGTGCGGTGCTGGGTGCCCCGCTGGCCCACGATTTCTGTGTGCTCTCCCTCTCTGACCGGCTCACGCCGTGGGAGGTCATTGAGCGGCGGCTGGCGGCAGCAGCCATGGGGGATTTCTGCATCGCGCTGTACAACCCCTCCTCCAAGGGGCGGCCGGACTATCTGGCGCGGGCGGTGCGCATCCTGCTGGCAAACGGCAAAGCACCCGGAACGGTCTGCGGCATCGTGCGGAACATTGGCCGGGAGGGGCAGGAAAGCCGCATTCTGACGCTGGCTGCGCTGGAAACCACCCCGGTGGATATGTTCACCACCGTGTTTGTCGGCAACGCCCAGACCCGCCAGCTGAGCGGGCGGATGGTCACGCCGCGGGGGTACCGCGCATGAGGGCCGTAATATTCAGCGGCACCACCGAGGGCCGTGTGTTTTCAAAGCAGCTGGCCGCACTGGGGGCCGAGGTACTGGTCAGCGTGGCCACTCCGCTGGGGGCCGAGGAACAGGGCGAAAGGTCCGGCATCACCGTCCACTGCGGGCGGCTGACCCCGGAGGAGATGACCGCCCTGCTGCAGGGGGCTGACCTCTGCGTGGACGCGACCCATCCGTATGCGGTGGAGGCCACCCGAAACATCCGGGCAGCCTGCAAAACAGCAGGCACGGAGTACCGCCGCCTGCTCCGGCCCGAAAGCCCGCTGCCCGCCGGGAGCATGGTGTTTGCCTCCGCAGCCCATGCGGCTGGATTTCTGGCCCGGACGCAGGGAAATGTCCTGCTTGCCACTGGGGCCAAGGAGCTTTCTGCCTTTGCTGTGCTGGAACCGGCACGGCTTTTTCCCCGTGTCCTGCCCACCCGGGAGGGCATTGCCGCCTGCGAGGGGGCAGATATCCCCCATAAGAACATCATCGCCATGCAGGGGCCGTTCTCCTATGCGTTGAACCGGGCGCTGATGGAGCAGTTTGCCATCCGCTTCCTCGTTACCAAAGACGGCGGCGCGGCGGGCGGCTTTGAAGAAAAAGCCCGGGCAGCGCAGGACACCGGGGCACAGCTCATCGTCATCCGCCGCCCGGCCGAGCAGGGCGAAACGGCGGAACAGATCCTGACACATTGTAAGGAGATGCTGCAATGATCACACTCATCGGGATGGGGTCAGGCACGCCGGAAAGCCTGACCGCGCAGGGCCTTGCCGCCCTGCAGAACGCCGGACTGATCCTGGGGGCAAAGCGCCTGCTGGAACAGCTGCCGCAGGGCTGCACGGAACACCGGAAGGCCCTGTATCAGCCTGAGGATGTCCTTGCCGCGCTGGCGGCTGACCCGGAGGTGGATGCTGCCCTTGTGTACAGCGGCGACACCGGGTTTTACTCCGGTGCGGCCCAGCTGCTGCCGATGCTGCGGGCCTTTGGCATCTCCTGCCGGGTGCTGCCGGGGCTTTCCAGTGTTCAGCTGCTGGCCGCTGCGGTGGGCCGCTCCTGGCAGGAGTGGAAGCTGGTCTCGGCCCATGGCTGTGCCTGCGACCCGGTGGCCGAGTGCCTGACAGCCGGGGGAAAGCCTGTGTTTTTCCTGACCGGCGGAGCCGAAACGCCTGCCTCCCTCTGCGGCCGGCTGGCTGCTGCCGGGCTGGGCGATGCCCATGTGCTGGTGGGCGAAGAGCTGGGCCGGGCAGAGGAGAAGATCCTGTTCGGCACGGCGCAGGAGTTTGCGCAAAAGCAGTTTGCAAGCCTGAGCGTTCTGCTTGTGGAACACGTTCCTCAGCCGCCCCGGCGGGTGCCCGGCTTCCCGGATGAAGCCTTCCACAGGGGAGAGGTGCCCATGACCAAGCAGGAGGTGCGGGCGGCGGCGCTGGCCAAGCTGGCCGTGCAGCCCGGCGATACCCTGTGGGATGTGGGGGCGGGCACCGGCAGCGTGAGCGTGGAGCTGGCGCTGGCTGCACCCCTGGGGCATGTGTATGCCGTGGAGTGTGACCCGGAGGCCTGCGGGCTCATCCGGCAGAACCGGGAAACGTTCCACGCCTGCAACCTGACACTGGTGGAGGGCCGCGCCCCCGCTGCGCTGGCTGACCTGCCCGCCCCGGATGCCGTGTTCATCGGTGGGACCAAGGGGGGCATGGAGGCTGTGGTGGACACGGTGCTTGCCCGGAATCCGAACGCCCGCATCTGCATCTCTGCCATTGCGCTGGAAACGCTGAGCGCCGCCGTGGCCGCACTGACTGCCCACGGTCTGGACGCGGAGGTAACGCAGATCGCGGTCAGCCGCACCCGGCCTGCGGGCAGGCTCCACCTGCTGATGGCCAATAACCCCATCTTCCTTATCACAGGAGAACGCAAATGATCCAATTTCTTGTGGCCGCGCCCTGTTCCGGCAGCGGCAAAACCACACTGACCTGCGCTCTGCTGGCGGCGCTCAAGCGGCGGGGGCAGGACCCCTGCTCCTTCAAAAGCGGGCCGGACTATATCGACCCCATGTTTCACCGGGCCGTGCTGGGGGTGGAGAGCCACAACCTCGACCTGTTTTTCTCCGCGCCGGAGACGGTGCGCGCGCTCTATGCGCAGGCCGCCGCCGGGCACGGGGCAGCCGTGTGCGAGGGTGCCATGGGCTTTTACGATGGACTGGGCGGCGTGAGTGATACCGCCAGTGCCTGGCATCTGGCCGATACGCTGGGCCTGCCGGTGCTGCTGGTGGTCCAGCCCAGAGGGGCCAGCCTGACGCTGGCGGCCCAGATCAACGGACTGAAGCAGTTCCGCACCCCCAGCCATCTGGCGGGCATCCTGCTCAATGACTGCGCCCCCCATCTGTATGCTCTGCTGGCTCCCATGCTGGAACGGGAGACCGGCCTGCCGGTGCTGGGCTATCTGCCCCACCTGCCGGATGCCGCCCTTGAGAGCCGCCACTTAGGGTTGAAAACTGCCGGGGAGATCGCGGACCTGCAGCAGAAGATCAGCCGGATGGCCGATGCGCTGGTGGTGGATTGGGAAAAGCTTTTTGCCCTGACCGAAGGCGCAGCGCCTTTGGTGCACACAGATCGGCTCCCCCCTGCGGGAGAGCTGCCGCCCCAGGGAGCAGAGGAACAGCGCCCCCGCGTTCCCATTGCCGTTGCAAGGGATGCGGCGTTTTGCTTCACCTACGCCGAAACGCTGGAAGCACTGGAGCGGGCGGGGGCGGAGCTCTGCTGGTTCAGCCCCCTGCAGGACTCCGCCCTGCCGGAGCAGATCGGCGGGCTCTATCTGCCCGGCGGCTACCCGGAGCTGTATGCCGGGCAGTTGAGCGCGAATCGCTCCATGCTGGCCTCTGTGCGCCGTGCTGTGGAGCGCGGTCTGCCCACGGTGGCCGAGTGCGGGGGCTTTCTCTATCTGGGCCAGAGCCTGGAGGATGCCAACGGGGAACGCTGGCCCATGGCAGGCGTTCTGCCGGGGCAGGGCTTCCGGGTGGGGCGGCTGGTGCGGTTTGGATACGCGGCATTGACTGCCCACACCGACAGTATGCTGTTCCGCGCCGGGGAGCGTCTGCCGGTGCACGAGTTCCACCACTGGGATTCCACGGACAACGGCACCGGATTTACCGCCGCAAAGCCCAACGGGAAACAATGGGACTGCGGCTTTGCAAACGAGCATTTCTATGCGGGCTTCCCGCATTTGTATTGGGCGGGCACGGCCCTGCCCCGGCGGTTCGTGGATGCCGCCGCACACTATCATCAAGAGGAACAGGACCAATGACAGAGCTTGAACTGAAACAGCTTCTTTCCAAGATTACCCGGCCGGACGAGACCGCCCGCACCGCCGCCCATGCTCACTGGGCCAGCCTGGCCAAGCCGCTGGGTGGGCTGGGCAGGCTGGAGACCATGCTGGAGGATGCCGCCGCCCTGACCGGTACGGCAGAGCTGGCGTTTTCCCGCCGGGCCGTGCTGGTGCTCTGCGCCGACAACGGCGTGGTGGCGCAGGGCGTGAGCCAGACAGACCAGAGCGTGACCCGGGCCGTGGCCGAGAACCTTGCCGCCCGGCGAACCAGTGTCTGCCAGATGGCAAAAACGGCCCGCTGTGAAGTGGTGCCTGTGGACCTTGGCATGGCCGGGGAGCCGGTGCCCGGGGTGCAGAACTGCCGCATTGCCACCGGGACGGCGGATTTCACCACCGGCCCTGCCATGACCCGCCAGCAGGCGGTGGATGCCATTGCGGCGGGCATCGGGCTTGTCCGGGCGCAGAAGGCGGCGGGGGTGCAGCTGCTGGCCACGGGGGAGATGGGCATTGGCAACACCACCACCTCCAGCGCCGTGGCCGCGGTTCTGCTGGGTCAGCCCGTGGAGCGGATGACAGGCCGGGGCGCGGGCCTTTCCGACGCGGGGCTTGCCCGCAAGCTGGATGCCATCCGGCGGGGCATTGCGCGGAATCGGCCCGATGCCGCTGACCCTCTGGATGTGCTTTCCAAGCTGGGCGGGTTCGACATCGCCGGGCTGTGCGGTGTTTTTCTGGGCGGCGCGCTGGAAGGCCTGCCCGTGCTGATGGATGGCTTCATCAGCGGGGTGGCGGCGCTGTGCGCGGTGCGGCTCTGCCCCGCCGCAGAAAAGGCCGTGTTTGCCAGCCACTGTTCCACCGAACCAGCAGCAAGGCTGGTGCTGGAAGCGCTGGGCAAAGTGCCCCTGCTCACCGCCGGGCTCCATCTCGGCGAGGGCACCGGAGCGGTGGCAAGCATCCCGCTGTGGGATATGGCACTGGCCGTTTACCGCGATTGCTATTCCTTCACGGAGGGCGGCATCACGCCGTACACCCCCCAATGCTGACGCTGGTATTGGGCGGTGCCGCCAGCGGCAAGAGCGGGTATGCCGAGAGCCTGGTGTTGAAAACCGCGCTTCCGCGCTATTACATCGCCACCATGCAGGTGTGGGATGCCGAGTGTGCCGCCCGGGTGGAAAAGCACCGGAAGATGCGGGCGGCAAAGCAGTTTGAGACCGTGGAGTGCCCCCTGCATCTGGAGAACATCCATCTGCCTGCCCGGGGAACTGCGCTGTTGGAGGATCTGGGCAACCTGACCGCCAACGAGCTCTACGACCCCGCCGGGGCGGGAGAAAATGCCGCTTCGGCCATTTTGAGAGGACTGGACCAATTGGCCGGACAATGTGTGCACCTCATCGTGGTCTCCAACGAGGTGTTCAGCGGCGGTGCCGACTATGCAGGCGACACCGGGCGCTACCTGAAAGCGCTGGCGCAGGTGAACAATGCCCTTGCCGCCCGGGCGGACCATGTGGTGCGGGTGGTGTGCGGCATCCCGGTCTATTATAAAGGAGTGGAAAAATGATTGGATTGCAGACCATTGCAGTGGCCTTTGCCATGTTTTCGGCCCTGCCGGTGCCGCAGTTCGCGTGGAACCAGAAAAACATGCGGTATGCCATGTGCGCCTTCCCGCTCATCGGGGTGGTCATTGGCGGGCTGTGGTGTCTGTGCGGCGCTCTGCCCCTGCCGATGCCCGCAAAAGCGGCGGGGTTCTGCCTGATCCCGGTCTGGGTCACGGGCGGCATCCACCTGGATGGCTATGCCGACACCTGCGATGCCCTTTCCAGCTATGGCGACCGGGAAAAGAAGCTGGAGATCCTCAAAGACCCCCACTGCGGTGCCTTTGCGGTGATCCGGCTGTGCAGTTATTTTGCGGCCTACCTTGCCCTTTGCGCCTGCGTGGACTTTACGCCCCGGGTGGGCCTTTGCTGGACACTGGCCCTTGTGCTGGAACGGGCCCTCTCGGGCCTGGCCGTGGCATCGTTCCCGATGGCAAAGAACACCGGCCTTGCCCACACCTTTGCCACGGCGGCGGATCGAACTACTGTCCGCCGGGTGCTGATGGTGCTGGCCGCTCTGCTCAGCGCCGCCCTGCTGGCACTGGGCGGCTGGGCGCTGGTGCTGGCGGCGTTGCTGGTGTTTGCACGCTATCATGTTGTTTCAAACAAGCAGTTTGGCGGCATCACCGGCGATCTGGCCGGGTGGTTCTTGCAGAAAGCCGAGCTGTGGATGCTGGCGGCGCTGTGTGCCTGCCAGTGGGGAGGACTGTTATGATCTTTATCACCGGGCCGCTGTACAGCGGCAAGCGCACCTTTGCCCAGCGCCTGCCCGGCACCCGCATTGCGGAGGTGCAGGCCCTGGCAGCAGAGGCCGAGGATCTGGAAAAGCTTGCGGAGGAGCTCTCCGCTTATGATATCGTAATGGCCACCGAGGTGGGCGGCGGCGTGGTGCCCATGGACGCAGGGGAGCGGGCCGCGCGGGAAGCCGCCGGGCGGCTGGCCTGCCTGCTGGCGGCCCGGGCTGGGTGCGTGGTGCAGATGTTCTGCGGCATCCCCACCGTATTGAAAGGAGAACTGCCCCCATGCTGATCTATCTTCTGCGCCACGGCCTGACGGCCTACAACGCCGAAAAGCGCTATCAGGGCCAGCGGGATATCCCCCTGTGCCCCGCGGGCCGCGCCCAGCTGCGGCAGGCTGACCTCCGGCCGGAAACGGTCTATATCACTCCGCTCTGCCGCACCCGGCAGACCGCGGAGGTGCTCTTCCCGGGTGCAAGGCTCGTGGAGGTGAAAGACCTGCAGGAGATGTGCTTCGGCAGCTTTGAGGGCCGCAATTTCATTGAGATGGAGCACGACCCGGATTATTTGGCCTGGGTGAACGCCAACTGCGAAAGCCCCTGCCCGGACGGCGAGACCAAGGCTGTTTTTTCGGAGCGGGTGTGCAGGGCCTTTGCCGCACTGGTGGACAAGGCCCTTGCCGAAGGGGAAGAGACACTGGTCATTCTGGCCCACGGCGGCACCCAGATGGCTGCCATGGAGCGCTACGCCTTGCCCCATGCGGATTATTACCATTGGTGCGCCCCCAACGCGGGCGGCTACGTTCTGGATGCAGGAGATTGGGCGGAGCAGCGGGTGCTGCACCTGCTGAAAACTGTGCAGTACACAAAGGAGGATGCCCGATGATCGAATACGCAGTACTCGGCGGTTTTGTGCTGGACTGCCTCTTTGGCGACCCGGCCTGGCTGCCCCACCCGGTGGTGTACATGGGTAAGGCCATCTCGGCGCTGGAAAAGCGCCTGCGGGCCCGCCTGCCCAAAACGCCTCAGGGAGAACTGCTGGGCGGGGGCATTGTGGCGTTCTGCCTGCCGGTGGGTACCTTTCTGCTGACGAGCCTGGTCTGCCTGGGAGCTGCCCGCATCAGCCCGTGGCTGGGGCTGGCCGTCCAGATGTTCTGGTGCGGGCAGGCACTGGCCGCAAAGGGGCTGGCGCAGGAGAGCACCAATGTTTACCGGGAACTGGTCAAGCCCGACCTGCCTGCCGCCCGTAGAGCGGTCAGCCGCATCGTGGGGCGGGACACCCAGGATCTGACGCTGGAGGGTGTGACCAGAGCCGCTGTGGAGACGGTGGCCGAAAACGCCAGCGACGGCGTGATCGCGCCCCTGCTCTATATGCTCATCGGCGGAGCACCGCTGGCCCTGACCTACAAGGCCATCAACACGATGGACAGTATGCTGGGCTACAAAAACGAAAAATACCTCTACTTTGGCCGCATCCCTGCTAAGCTGGACGATGCGGCAAATTACCTTCCCAGCCGCCTTGCCGCCCTGCTGTGGGTGGCTGCCGCGGCCTTTACGCACAATGACGCAAAAGGGGCGTGGAAGATCTGGCGGCGGGACCGCCGCAACCACGCCAGCCCCAACAGCGCCCAGACCGAGAGCGCCTGCGCCGGTGCGCTGGGGGTGCAGCTGGCCGGGCCCGCCTATTACTTTGGCGAATACTACGCCAAGCCCACCATCGGCGATCCGCTGCGCCCCATTGAACCGGAGGATATCCTGCGTGCCAACCGGATGATGTACGTGGCAAGCGCCTTTGCACTGGCGTGGGGTGTGGCAATACGGGCTATTTTGTAACGACCTCACCCTCTCAGTCATGCTTTGCATGACAGCTCCCCCAAAGGGGGAGCCAAGAACTGGGATCCAGAACCATCCAGGAAAAGGAGAACGAAGATGCAACTAGTACATGGCGGCGATTGGGCCGGTTACCGGGCCGAGTTCGGGCGGGACGCGCTGGATTTTTCGGCCAACGTCAGCCCGCTGGGCCTGCCGGAAGGGGTGGCCCGGGCCATCACGGCGGCATTGCCCACGGCGGACCGCTACCCCGACCCCCTGTGCCGGGAGCTGCGGGCAAAGCTGGCGCTCCATGAGGGGGTGCCGGCAGAGCAGATCCTCTGCGGCAATGGGGCAGCCGACCTTATCTTCCGGCTGGTCTGGGCCAAAAAGCCCCGCCGGGCGCTGGTCACTGCACCCACCTTTGCGGAGTATGCCACTGCATTGGAAAGTGTCGGCTGCACGGTGGAACGCTTCTTTTTGCGGGAGCAGGAGGACTTTGCGGTCACGGATGCGTTCTGTGCGGCCATCCGTCCGGGGGTGGACATGGTGTTCCTCTGCCAGCCCAACAATCCCACCGGCCAGCTGACGGCCCTGCCGCTGGTGGAGCAGATCCTCCACCGCTGCGCGGCGTGCGGCACCCTGCTGGTGGTGGACGAATGCTTCCTTGATTTCCTGCCCGACCATGCCCTGCACACGGCAAAAGGCCTGCTGGGGGAGGGAAATCTGGTCATCCTGAAAGCCTTCACCAAACTTTACGGCATGGCGGGCGTGCGGCTGGGCTATGCCCTGAGTGCCGACACGGCGCTGCTGGAACAGATGCAGGCCTGCGGCCAGCCCTGGGGTGTGTCCAGTCTGGCGCAGGCGGCGGGCCTTGCCGCACTGGAGGAGACAGCGTATGTGGAAAAGGTCCGAGCCCTCATTGCCGAACAGCGGCCCCGCCTGACGGCCGGGCTGCGGGCGCTGGGCCTGCGGGTGCTGGACGGCAGGGCAAATTACCTGCTGTTTCAGGCCCCGGAGACGCTGGGAGAAGCCCTGCGGCAAAGGGGTGCTGTGCTGCGCAGCTGTGCGAACTACCCCGGGCTGGGCCCCGGCTGGTACCGCACCGCCGTGCGCACCGGGCCTGAAAACGAACAGCTTTTGAAACTTCTTGCGGAGGTGCTGGAATGAGCAAGGCAAAGTGCATCATGGTGCAGGGAACCATGAGCGGTGCAGGCAAAAGCCTGCTGTGCGCCGCCCTCTGCCGCATTTTTGCGCAGGACGGTTACCGCGTGGCTCCCTTCAAGAGCCAGAACATGGCGCTGAACAGCTTTGTCACCCGGGATGGGCTGGAAATGGGCCGGGCACAGGTGGTGCAGGCGCAGGCCGCAGGCATCGAGCCGGATGTGCGGATGAACCCCATCCTGCTCAAGCCCAGCAGTGACGTGGGCAGTCAGGTCATCGTGAACGGCGAGGTGCGGGGCCAGATGCCCGCCGCCGCCTATTTCAAAATGAAAAGAGCGCTCATCCCGGAGATCCTCTCGGCCTACAACAGTCTGGCCGAAACCGTGGACATCATCGTCATTGAGGGGGCCGGAAGCCCGGCAGAGATCAACCTGAAGGCAGACGATATCGTCAACATGGGCCTTGCCCGGCTGGTGGATGCCCCCGTTCTGCTGGCGGGCGATATCGACCGGGGCGGTGTGTTCGCCCAGCTGTACGGCACGGTGGCGCTGCTGGAGCCAGAGGAGCGGGCCCGCATCAAGGGGCTGCTCATCAATAAATTCCGCGGCGATGTGGAGATCCTGCGCCCCGGCCTTGCTATGCTGGAAGAAAAAACGCAACTGCCGGTGTTGGGGATCGTGCCCTACCTGAAGGTGGACATTGAGGACGAGGATTCTCTTTCCACCCGGCTGGATGCGGGCAGAACGGTCCACCCGCTGGATGCGGCCATCCTCCGCCTGCCGCACATCTCCAACTTTACCGATTTCATGCCGCTGGAGCAGCATCCGCTGCTGGGCGTGCGGTATGTGCAGAATACCCGCCAGCTGGGCACACCGGATTTCGTCATCCTGCCCGGCACCAAGAACACGGTGGATGACCTGCTCTGGCTGCGGCAGTCCGGGCTGGAAGCAGCCCTGTTGAAGCTGGCGGCCAACGGCACGCCGGTGCTGGGGGTCTGCGGCGGGTATCAGATGCTGGGCGAGACGCTGGCTGACCCTGAGGGCACGGAGAGCGGTACGGCGCAGACCGTACGGGGGCTGGGGCTGCTGCCCACCCGCACGGTCTTTACCGGCCAGAAGCACCGCACCCAGGACACTGCCGCCGTGACCGCCGCCCCCTTTGCGGGTGCGGCCCTGACCGGATATCAGATCCATACCGGCCGCACCGAGGTGCAGGGTGTGCCCTTCTGCACACTGGCAGACGGCACACCCGAGGGCTGCGTGCAGGACAATGTGTTCGGCACCTATCTGCACGGCCTGTTTGATACCGGGGAGCTCACCGAGAAGCTGGCGGCCCTGCTCTGCCGGCGCAAGGGCATTGCGCCGGACAGTGCCGCCCTCATCCCGATGGAGCAGTACCGCCAGCAGCAGTTTGACCTGCTGGCCGATGGCGTGCGCGGCGCGCTGGATCTGGATGCCGTTTACGCGGCTATGGGGTTGGAGAACCCGCGGAGGAATGCACAATGATCCCACAACATCATTTGCCCGCCGACATTGAGCGGACAAGCCTTTCCATCATCACGGCAGAGCTGGAAGCGTTGGGCCTGACCCCGCCGCCCGAGACTGCCGCTGTGGTCAAGCGGGTCATCCACACCACCGCCGACTTTGACTATGCGAAAAATCTGCGCTTCACGCCGGGGGCTGTGGCGGCAGGTGTGGCCGCCCTGCGGGCCGGGACTCCCATTATCACCGACACCAACATGGCGCTTTCGGGCATTTCCAAGCCTGCCCTTGCCCGGCTGGGCGGCAGTGCCCTCTGCTACATGGCGGACCCTGAGGTGGCGCGGATCGCAGCCGAGACCGGAACCACCCGGGCAGTGGCCTCCATGCACCGCGCGGCGCAGGAGCACCCCGGGGCCATCCTTGCGGTGGGCAATGCCCCCACCGCCCTGCTGGCCATTGTGGAAGAGATCGAGGCCGGGCTGCGGCCTGCCCTGGTCATTGCCGTGCCGGTGGGGTTTGTGAATGTGGTGGAAAGCAAGGAAGCGCTGTTTGCCGCCTGTGCAGCCCACGGCGTGCCTGCCATCGCGGCCATGGGCCGCAAGGGCGGCAGCACCGTGGCCGCTGCAGTCTGCAACGCCCTGGTCTACTCCGCTGCCGAGATGCTGGACCCTGCGGCAAGAGGGTGGAAATAGGGTGGAACCGGTAAAAACGCCCCTTTTTACGCTTTTGCTTGACTTTTTGGCAGAAACAAGGTATCGTTTATCTGTATGACGATTGATATATGCGTTGAAGCTTTGCGTGAAAAAGGAAACATTATGGCACAGACGATTTTAGAAGAAAAGAAGAAATCACGGCTGATGACAGAGGGCAGCATCTGGAAGAGCATCCTGCTCTTCTCGGTGCCGCTGATCCTGGGCAACATGCTGCAGCAGCTGTACAACACCGCCGATTCCATCATCGTGGGCAACTTTGTGGGCAGCAACGCGCTGGCAGCCGTCGGCTCCAGCGGATCGCCCATCTTCCTGCTCATCGGGTTCAGCCAGGGCATCGCCGTGGGTGCCGGTGTCGTGGTGTCCCAGTTTCTGGGAGCCAAGGACAGGGAGGGCGCGCACACTGCAGTTCACACCTCGCTGGCCCTTTCGGCCATTCTGGGTGCGATCCTGACCGTGTGCGGCATTGCCGTCAGCCGTGCCCTGCTCACCGCCATGAACACCCCCGCAGAGGTGCTGGAGGATGCGGTGCTCTATATGCGGCTCTATTTTGGCGGCGTGCTGTTCAGCGTGGTGTATAACATGGCGGCCGGTATCCTGAACGCCGCCGGCAACTCCAAGCGGAGCCTGCTCTACCTGGGCGTTGCCTCCATCACCAACATCGTCCTCGACCTTGTCCTGATCGCCGGATGCAAGATGGGCGTGGCCGGTGCGGCCATTGCCACCGATATCAGCCAGCTGGTGTCCTGTGTGCTCTCCCTGCGCTTTCTGATGCGGGTGGAGGACGATTACCGCGTGATGGCAAAGGAAGTGCGCGTGCACAAAAAGATGGCGGTCCGCATCATCAAGGTGGGCCTGCCCACCGGTATCCAGAATATGGTCATCTCCCTTTCCAATGTGCTGGTGCAGGTCAGCGTCAACGGCTATGGTGCCGCTGCCATGGCAGGCTTTGCCGCCTATATGAAGGTGGATGGCTTCAACATTCTGCCTGTGCTGAGCTTCAGCATGGCGGCCACCACCTTTGTGGGCCAGAACTTTGGTGCGGGCAAGATCGACCGTGTCAAAAAGGGCACCTTTGTCACCCTGGGCATGTGCATCGTTTACACCATCCTGACCGGTATCCTGCTGCTCGTCTTCCAGGATTCCATCATGCACCTGTTCACCGGCGATGAAACGGTCATTGCCTACGGCAAGATCTGTATGCTCTATTTCTGCCCCTTCTACTGGATGCTGGGCATCCTGCAGGGCCTTGCCGGTACGGTGCGCGGCACCGGCAAGAGCGTGCCGCCCATGGTGGTGCTGCTGATCTCTCTGTGCCTGTTCCGCATCGTCTGGATCCAGTTTGCCCTGCCCCTGTTTGCGGGCATTGAGGGCGTGCTGCTGGTCTACCCGGTGTCCTGGGCTGTGGGTGCAGTGTTGATGGTGCTCTACGCCTGGAAGGGCAAATGGATGCAGCTCCCGGAAGCAATTTTATAAACCGGACGCACCCGATCCCCCGGTAAAAGTGTATTTTATGCAAAAATGACGTATGAATGCGTAAAAATATCCGGGGGGGGGGGTAAAAATCTGCGAAAATCAGTTGATTTCTGCCGAAAAATGCCGTATACTGAATTATAGTTTCAAATCGAACGACGGACTTCGGCAAAAGGGGCTGATGAGATGGAGTGCACACAGGCAGAGGCTTTTGAACAGTATATTCGGGATCTGCGCGTTGTGCGCTCGATCTCCCGGCCCAGCTTTCCGGAGGGCAAGGCTCCCGCTGCCGTGCTGGAAGAGATCCAGACCAACGCGCTGAGATGCAACGCCCTGATGCGGCAGAATGAGGCACTGCTGGCGCAGTTTGTCTACGACCGCGACCCTGCCTCCCTGACCGAAACGGATATCCAGGGACTGAGTGCCTTTGCAGGCAGGCTGTTCAACTACGCGAACAGCGAGGATGTGGGCGTGGCGTTCAAGGTGCATCAGCTGCTGCTGGCAGCGGCCCGCAGCCGGGAAGACGTGCCCATGATCGTCAGGGAGCTGTACTACACGGGCATCACCCTGCATTATATGAACGTCCGGGATGAGGGAACTGGCATCAACCTGTTGGGAGATGCGATCCAGGTCTATTTTACGGAAGCTGCTGAATACATGTCACGGTATGAACAGCTGGACAGGAATACCCGGCAGTATCTCATCCGCTGTGTGGGCAACACCCGGCTGGGGATGTCCCGCGGCACCCATGCGGAAAGCTGCCGGTATCTGGAGCGGTTCCGCCGCGCAATGGAGGTCATCCAGTCTGCGCATTACCATGCACTGGACCCGGAGTTCCCCTGGGAAAGCTACATCTATTCCATGCACATGGATCGCATGACCCTGCTGACCCACCTGCGGCAGGAGGAGGATCCTGAGGTGGCGCGGCAGGTGCTGGAATCGGCGGAATACATCTGGGAGCACAAGAAGAAACACAAGGGCCCGGATGCGCGCCTGCAGAACTGGCGGGTGCCCTATTTTTACGCCGCTGCCCGCTACCATGCCGGGGTGGGCAGCCTGGAAGACGTGGTCAAGATCCTTCTGGAATCGGCGGGAAGCGTGGCGCAGGATGATTATTCTGCCGAAGCCATCAACCGGAAGCTGGTTCTGGCGGCTTATCTTTCGGTCTATGCAGAACGTCTGGACGAGGCGGGAGCACAGAGGTATCGTGCAACCGTGGAGCAGGTACGCCGTTCTGCGGATCAGTATCTGGAACAGATGCCGGCCAGCCAGTATCCCCGTGTGGTAAACTCTGCCGCTTGGGAGTTGAGCAAGATCAGCACCAGCTCAGATGAAACGGCGAACCGCCGGATGCTGGGCAGTATCCTGGCCGGGCACAAGCCGACCTATGTCCACTCGCTGATGGTGGCAGAGCTGACCCGTGCCCTGCTGCATCGGCAGATCGAGACAAGGCCCGAAACACTGGTTGGCCTGCTGGGCTGCAGGAGCGCGGCCGAGGTGCAGGCCCGGCGGGAAGAGCTCTGCCAGACGGCCTATGAGTGCGGCCTGTACCACGACCTTGGCAAGTGTGCCGTTCTGATGTACATCGACAACAACGCCCGCCGCCTGCTGGATGAGGAGTTTTTCTGCATCCAGAGCCACCCAAGGACCGGCGCTGACATTCTGAATAGAATGGGCTGCGGAAGAACACTGGCCCTGGCGGCGCTCTATCACCACTGCTATTACAACGGCAAGGGCGGATATCCCAATGATGTACCCTCCTGCCCGCCGGAGATCAAGGGAATCGTGGATGCGCTGAGCGTGGCAGACTCGCTGGATGCCGCCACCGATAATATCGGTCGGTGCTACAACCTTGCCAAGCCCTTCCGCACGCTGCTGGAAGAGCTGCGGGCCCAGAGCGGCACCCGCTATGCGCCCAATGTAGTCGCCCTGTTCGAGGATGAGCGCTTCTGCCAGCAGCTGGCAGAGAACACGGATGCCGAGCGCAAAAGGGTGTATCTGCAGGTGTATCACGCCGGAAGTGAAGAAAAATAAACGACCCTCTCTATCATTGCTTCGCAGTGCCACCTCCCCAAAAAGGGAGCGGGCATACGTCAGCGTGATAGAGAGGGTCGTTCTTTTTGTTTAAGTCAGGATGAAGCTTTCCCAGTCCACCCTGCCGGTGCAGTTCAGCCGGGGTACTTAGCCACTTCCAGCAGTTCTTCCGCCCGGCGGACCTGTTCCGCCGTGGGGGGAACGGCATCGGGCAGGGGATAGGAGATGCCCAGCTTCTGCCACTTGAACAGCCCCAGCGTGTGGTAGGGGAGCACCTCCACCCGCTGCACCGTTTTCAGGCTGCGGATGAAGTCTGCGGTCCTGCGCAGGCCCTCCTCGTCATCGGTGAGGCCGGGCACCAGCACATGCCGGATCCAGAGCGGAACGCCCAGATCGGAGATATGCCGTGCCATGGCTAAGATGTTGGCATTGTCCCTGCCGGTAAGCTGACGGTGCTTCTCCGGGTCGATCTCCTTGAGATCCAGGATCACCAGACTGGTGGAAGCCATCAGGGTATCGAAGGCGGCCAGGTAGGCAGGGTCATCGGGCTGGAACGGCTGACCGGCCGTGTCCAGCGCGGTGTGCACCCCCTTGGCGCGCGCCAGCTGGAAGAATTTTGTCAAGAAGTCCATCTGCCGCAGCGGCTCGCCGCCGCTGACGGTGATGCCGCCCTTCTTGCCCCAGTAATTGCGGTAGCGCCAGACATGCTGGAACAGCTTCTCCGGAGACCATTCCGTGCCGCCCTCAGCGCTCCACGTTTCGGGGTTGTGGCAGTATTTGCAGCGCAGGGCACAGCCCTGCAGAAAGACAACGAACCGGACACCCGGCCCGTCCACCGAGCCGAAGCTTTCCAGCGAGTGGACGAGACCGACGGGATCACAGTGCGGCATGGCAGGTACGGGAGATCACGTCCATCTGCTGCTCGCGGGTCAGGTCGATGAACTTGACCGCATAGCCGGAGACGCGGATGGTGAAGTTGGCGTATTCTTCCTTTTCGGGGTGCTCCATGGCATCCAGCAGCTTCTCCTTGCCGAACACGTTCACGTTCAGGTGGTGTGCACCCTGATCGAAGTAGCCGTCCAGCACCTGCACCAGGTTCTCCTTGCGCTCGCCCTCGCTGTGGCCCAGAGCCTCGGGGTTGATGGTCTGGGTGTTGGAGATGCCGTCCAGAGCCCAGTGGTAGGGCAGCTTGGCAACAGAGTTCAGGGAAGCCAGCAGGCCGTTCTGCTCCGCACCGTAGCTGGGGTTTGCACCGGGCGCAAAGGGGGTAAAGGCGGCACGGCCATCGGGCAGAGCACCGGTGTACTTGCCGTACACCACGTTGGAGGTGATGGTCAGGATGGAGGTGGTAGCCTCGGAGTTGCGGTAGGTGTGGCGCTTCTTGATCATCTCCAGGAAGGTGCGCAGCAGCCAAACGCCGATCTCATCGGCACGGTCGTCATCGTTGCCGTACTTGGGGAAGTCGCCCTCCACCTCATAGCCGGTGGCCAGGCCGGTCTCATCGCGCACGACCTTGACCTTGGCGTACTTGATGGCGCTCAGGGAGTCGATGACGTGGGAGAAGCCTGCAATGCCGGTGGCAAAGGTGCGGCGCACATCGGTGTCGATCAGGGCCATCTCGGCTTCCTCGTAGTAGTACTTGTCATGCATATACTGGATCAGGTTCAGTACGTTGACGTACAGGCCGGCCAGCCAGTCCAGCATCTGGACATACTTGGGCAGGACCTCGTCATAGTTCAGGTACTCGCTGGTGATGGGGGCGTAGTTGGGGCCGCACTGTTCGTGGCTCTTCTCGTCCACGCCGCCGTTGATGGCGTACAGCAGGCACTTTGCCAGGTTGGCGCGGGCACCAAAGAACTGCATCTCCTTGCCGGTCTGGGTGGCAGACACGCAGCAGCAGATGGAGT
>OLNV01000564.1_pt1 | contig 28539 bp, 22 predicted proteins | sample 1672891 | NCBI WGS metagenome assembly OLNV01 (sample SAMEA3136734, study PRJEB25190) | human gut metagenome | biome: human gut; feature: human-associated habitat; material: faeces | place: Austria | collected 2013 | reverse complement strand
CACAGACACCGCCGTAAGCTCAATCTGTGCCCACGAAAAAGAGCGAGAAGGGCACAGACGCCGCCGTAAGCTCAATCTGTGCCCACGAAAAAGATCGGGAAGGGCACAGCCGCCGCCGTAAGCTCAATCTGTGCCCATGGAAAGGAAAAATATAATATATGACAACAGCGGATGCAAAAGCTACACAAGAAGCAAGAGAATTATTGGAATACCTCAAAAATACAGCGGGACAGCAGATCATCACCGGTCAGCACACCCAGACCATCCCCTGTGAGGAGATTGCCTATATCCGGCAGACCACTGGAAAAGAGCCAAAGCTGCGCGGTTTTGAACTGCTGGCGTATTCTCCGAATATCAATTATGCAGACGCTTCCCCAGAATGCCTGACGGAAGTGGAAGAGAATAAAGGCACGGTAGAGACCGCCCTGCAGTGGGCAAGAGCGAACCGCCCGGATAAAGTGAACGACACGGGTACAGAGAACAGCACAGACTATACCACCGGTGGTATCCTCACCTTCAGTTTCCACTGGTTCTCGCCCTTAGGCGGCAGAGACAAAAGCTTCTACACCGAGCATACCGATTTCGATGCGACGAAAGTATTACAGGAAGGAACCCCGGAGCGCGCAGCGTTCTACGCAGACATGGATGTGATCGCAGACATCCTGCGACGTTTCCAGGACGAGAACATCCCCATCCTCTGGCGCCCCTTCCACGAATCCTACGGCACATGGTTTTGGTGGGGAGCAAAGGGCGCGAAAGTCGCAAGAGACTTATACCGATTGATGTTCGATTATTATACCGGAGAAAAGAACCTGCATAACCTGCTCTGGGTCTGGAACTGCGATATAGAGGAAGCCTACCCCGGAGATGAATACGTGGATGTAGTATCCATAGATGTCTACCTCCCGGAGTATCAGTCCACAGACTATGCGGATGCCTATGAGAAACTGGTGGCAGCCACCTCCCGTGACAAAGTGGCTGCCCTGGCAGAAGTGGGATACCTTCCCGATGTGGAGCTTTTGCAAAAAAGCAGAATCCCCTGGGCCTACTACATGACCTGGTCCAAGGAATTCTGCATTGGTGAAAAATATAACCGTGTAGAAAATCTGAAGAAAATGTATGACAGTGAATACGCGGTGACACTGTAAAAGCCTATTTTATAAAAAATATTGAAATGGATTGCTTTTTCAGCAGAAAGTGTATATACTATTATTAAGAGCAGAGATGTTCTTCTTCATCTATCAAATGAGTCCTGTGACGGTTCCGACAGGACGGTAAAATAAAAATTGACCGAGCGATGAGTCCTGTAACGGTTCCGACAGGACGGTAAAATAAAAATTGACCGAGTGATGAAGAATTTGGCGAGAGGCTGAATAGCCTCTCGTTTTTTACATTCTACGAAGGAGGAAAAATGAATTTACCGGAAAATGATTATCAGATTTTAAAATTAACCACTCGTTTCTATGAGGAACATCCTGATCCACCATACCATGAAATATTGAAAAAGAACCAACGGGCATACAATTGTTTACTGTTTCAATCACATTATGATTATTATATATGTGTGCCATACAGAAGCGAAATATCACATCCATATTCTTTTAAGTTCAAAAAAACTCAGAGATCCAAAAGCCATAGATCGGGTCTTGATTACACCAAAATAGTTATCATAACCAAAAGTGAATATATTGATACAAAAGATGCTCTTATTGATAAGGATGAATTTAAAGAGACAATAAAATATCTCGACCGTATCAAAGAAGAGGCAATGACGTTTGTAGAAGAATATGTACAGCATGTATCAGGAAGCAGAAAAATGGATCCGCGGGAATTCAAAAGAAGATATACATATTCGCCGCTTATCTATTTTCATCAGGAGCTGGGAATATAATTTTTCGCAGAAATTGCAACAAAAGTACTAAAAACAATTTACATAAATCTAAAATATGCTATAATATTTTAGTGTTGAGCCAAAAAAATTGTAAGTTGTAACGAAAAATGCTACAATTGTGCAGATATACCAAATATGTAAAAGTAACAGGTGAATGATCATGGAATTAGGCAGAAAAAAGGTCCGTTTAGGTGAATTGCTGGTAAACAGCGGTGTTCTCTCGAATGAACAGCTGCAGCAGGCGTTGGACAATCCCGCCCGTCAGGGTAAGAAGCTGGGAGAATTCCTCGTAGATGAAGGCATCGTATCGGAGGATGACCTGGCGAAGGCACTGAGCAAACAGCTGGATCTGGATATGATCGATCTCCAGAGCATCAATGTGGACAAGGAAGTACTGAATCTGGTACCGGTCAACGTTCTGAAGAAGAACAAGATCTTCCCCTTCGCTTACAAAGAAAATAACTTCAACGTTCTCATGGTCGCCATGGCGGATCCCCTGGATTACAACGCCATCGATGACATCAATATCATCACCAACTTCCAGGTAGAGCCCGTAGTAGCCACCACCCGCAGCATCATGCTGGCGATCGATAAATATTTCGGTCAGGAAGAAGTAACCGAGGCACTGGCTGCCTATGCCAAAGAGAAAAAGCTGGATGTGGTGGAAGATATCGCCACGGAGGAGAACATCAACAGCTCCCCCATCGTAATGCTGGTCAAGGACATGATCGAAAAGGCCGTCCGCCAGCGTGCATCCGATATCCATATCGAACCTATGGAAAATATCATCCGTGTCCGTTACCGTATCGACGGTGCCCTCTATGAGAGAGCGAGATACGGTGTCAACGTACTGTCCGCCATCATCGCCCGTATCAAGATCATCGGCGGCATGGATATCTCCGAGAAGAGAAAGCCCCAGGATGGCCGTATCACCCAGATCGTAGACCGCGTGGAATACGATATCCGTGTATCCGTCCTGCCTACCGTATACGGGGAAAAAGTCGTAATGCGTCTTGCTGCGAAGAGTGCCCTGAACCGCGACAAGAGCCAGTTAGGCTTCAAACCCTACGAATTAGAACAGTTTGACTACATTCTGAAAAATCCTCACGGTATCATCCTGGTAACCGGACCGACCGGAAGTGGTAAGTCCACCACCCTGTATACCGCACTGAGCGAGCTGAACAAAGAAGACGTGAACATCATCACCGTTGAAGATCCTGTCGAGGCGAACATCGACGGTATCAACCAGGTACAGGTCAACACCAAGGCAGACCTCACCTTCGCGACGGCACTGCGTTCCATCCTGCGACAGGACCCGGATATCATCATGATCGGTGAGATCCGTGACCAGGAGACCGCCAGCATCGCCGTACAGGCATCCATCACCGGACACCTGGTCGTAAGTACCCTGCATACCAACTCCTCCGCCAGCACCATCACCCGACTGGAGGATATGGGGATCGAATCCTACCTGATCGCAGATTCCGTCATCGGCGTTATCGCACAGCGACTGGTTCGCAGACTCTGCCCCTTCTGTAAGAAGCCGAAGCAGGCCACCAGGGATGAAAAAGAATTCATGGGCCTGAAGGAAGAGGAAAACGTGACCATCTACGAACCCTGCGGCTGCAGCAAATGCGACAATACCGGATTTAAGGGCCGTATCGGTGTCTACGAGATCATGCAGATCACTCCGAAGCTGAAGACCATTATCAGCAAGCGGGAAGGTGCCGATATATTAAAGGAAGAAGCATTAAAGGAAGGAATGCATACCCTGCGTATGAGTGCCACGGATTACGTACTGGACGGCACCACCTCCTTCTCCGAGATGGTAAAGGTATCATTTGACGTATAATTCTATAAAAACAGCAATATTTTATAGAAATTTATCAAAATTTATAAAAATTTTTCAAAAACCTGGCCCTTTTCAGGACCGGGGCTCGTCTTACGTAGTTGGGGAGACAGTTAAAGATAGAGACGTAATTGGAGGGAAGGCACATGGCGACCTATGGCTACAAGGCCATCACAAAGGCTGGAAAAGAAGTAAAGGGAAGTTTGGAAGCGGATAACAAAGATCTGGCAATGGCAGAACTGAGAAGGCAGGAGCTGACCGTTATCGATCTGGGAGAACAGAGCTTCCTGACGAAAGACATCGACATCCAGATCGGCGGATGGCCCAAGGCCAGGGATCTAAGCGTCATGTGCCGCCAGTTCGTCAGCATGACCAAAGCGGGTGTCAGCATCCTCGAATCCCTGAAAATGCTCTGCGAACAGACAGAGAACAAGAGATTGCAGGATGCACTGAAGGAAGTCCGCATCAGCGTGGAAAAGGGTGAGACCCTGGCAGATTCCATGGCAGAGCACCCGAAAGTATTCCCGGGGATCATGGTGAACATGGTGGCTGCCGGTGAAGCATCCGGTAGTCTGGAGATTGCAATGGAACGTGTAGCAACCCAGCTGGAGCGCTCCCACAAGACCCAGGCGATGGTAAAGAAAGCAATGATCTACCCGATTGCGGTATGTCTGGTTGCAGTTATTGTTACGATTGTAATGCTAGTTGTAGTTATCCCTAATTATGAAGATATGTTTTCACAGTTGGGAACAGAACTCCCATGGATAACGATGATGTATGTTAATCTTAGCCATGTAATAACTAATTACTGGTATATTATTATTCCCATAATAATAGCTTTGGTAATTGCAATTCGTTATTTTGCAAAAACCGATCTTGGAAAGCATGTTTTTGGCAAGATGGCGTTGAAATTGCCTTTGATTGGAAAGCTGACAACAAAATCGGCCGCATCTATGATGGCACGAACTATGAGTACATTACTTGGCGCTGGTGTGCCTCTGATAGAAGCAGTAGATATTGTATCTGGTGTTATGAGTAATATTTATTTTAAAGAGGCTATGCAAGATGCAAGAGAAGAAATTACGATTGGTATGCCGTTATCCAGACCACTACAGGAAAGTGGATTGTTTCCGCCAATGGTGTACCAGATGATTCGTATCGGGGAAGAATCTGGTAATACAGAGGAAATGCTAGACAAACTGGCAGATTACTATGATGAAGAAGTGGAAATGTCCGTACAGTCCCTAATGGCGGCTATGGAACCTTTGATCATTATTGTACTGGCAGTCGTGGTCGGTGGATTGATTGCGGCATGTATGATGCCTATGATGCAGATGTACACAGCACTTGACAATTTATAATTTGGATTATCCGTTCTGTGTAGGGACAGGACGATAATTAATAAATGGGGCGGAAAACTAACTACCCTGAAATTAAAAAACACATAAAAAGGAGAATGTAATTATGAACAAGAAACAGAAGAGCTTAACAAACAAAGGTTTCTCCCTGGTAGAGCTGATCATCGTTATTGCCATTATGGCAGTACTGGTTGGTGTACTTGCACCTCAGTTCCTGAAATATGTCGAGCAGAGTAGAAACTCTACAGATCGTGATAACGCAGCAGCAATGGAGAGTGCTTTCATGGTATGGGGAACAGAGCTTACAGCACCTACTGGTGAAACATTATACGCAACCGATACTACAGGAAGTACAGCAACTGTATCCGCAACAGGTACTACTTTTGCAGGAACTAACGAAGCAGCTTTACAGTCCGCACTTAAGAATGCTGGCTTAGATAACTCTACAAAATGTGTTAGTAAGCAGAAATGGACTTCTTATGTAATAACTGTTACAGTTGCTTCCGATGGAACAGTTAAAGTTTCCAACAATATTCCGGACTAATATTTAAAAATATTAGTAATGAAAGGCACCTGACATGCTCCCAACAATTCTTCTCTACATAGTAATCTTCCTTTATGGAATCGTGATCGGTAGCTTCCTCAATGTGTTGATCTACCGTATCCCGAAAAAAGAGAATATTGTAACGACCAGGTCTCACTGCATGAACTGCGGTTATCAGCTGCAGTGGTACGACCTCGTACCGCTGTTCAGCTACCTGGCGCTGGGAGGCAGATGTCGGAAATGCAAGGCACATATCTCCGTTCAGTACCCCGTCATTGAGGCACTGAACGGAGTGCTGTACCTGCTCGTATTCTGGAAATATGGGATGAGCGTGGATTCCCTAGTCTACTGCTTGTTGTTTAGTGCACTTCTTGCTTTAAGTGTGATTGATTTCAGAACATATGAGATCCCTGTGGGATTTAACTTATTTATACTGACACTGGGGCTGATCCATGGAGCCTTCCACTATACACAGTGGCTGGATTTCCTGATCGGCTTTCTGTGTGTCAGTGTATTTTTACTTATTCTGTACTACGCTACCGGTGGCAGAGCCATTGGCGGCGGTGATGTGAAGCTGATGGCGGTCTGCGGACTGTTACTCGGCTGGAAATTGATTATTTTCGCATTTTTACTGGGATGTATCATTGGTTCCGTGATCCATCTGATCCGTATGAAAGTAAGCGGCGAAGGGCATGTCCTCGCCATGGGACCGTATCTCTCCGCAGGGGTGGCAGTCGCTGTCCTGTGGGGCAATGAATTCTTACAGTGGTATCTGGGTCTGTATCATTAGAGACCGGGTACTTACATCTGATATGAGATTAGAAAGTTCTTGGGACACTTTTCTGTCCCAAATACGATAAAGAACCGATAAGAGGAAGGGTAGAAGCATGGCAATGAACAATCGCGTATTGAGTATTGAGATCGGTAACTCCTTTACGAAGATCTGCGAGATCGACTATAAAGTGAAGAAACCGAAGGTCTATAAAGTATTGACCGTCGAGACCCCGGAAGGCGTCGTGGTGGACGGTATGCTGCAGCCGACGCAGGAGTATGCGGATCACCTGGTGAACGCACTGGGCACGAACGGCATCCGCACGAAGAGAGTGATCTTCACCATTTCTTCTACCAGAGTGGCGAGCCGTGAGGTACAGATTCCGAACGTAAAGGCGAGCAAGATCGAGGCACTGGTGAAGACGAACGCGAACGATTATTTTCCCGTGGATCTGACCCAGTATGAGATCGGACATTATCTGGCAGGCGGACTGACCGAGGAAGGAAAGCTGCGTGTCATGGCACTGGCAGTGCCCAAGGCGCTGTTAGACAGCTATTACCAGCTGGCGCAGATGTGCGGCTGGGAGGTTGAGTGCTTCGATTACAGCAGCAACAGCTTATACCAGATCCTTCGTGATGAGAAGTCCGAAAAAGTTACCATGATGATCAAGATCGATGAGAACAGCACCATCGTGACCGTGCTTTCCGCCGGCAAGGTGCTGCTGCAGAGAACTGTGGCATACGGCGTGCAGGATGCCATTGAGACTATGATCGCATCCGGTGCCTATGCCGTGAACGATCCCATGAGCGCGGTAGAGCGTTTCCAGAAGAAGACCTGCCTGAACAGAGTACTCCATCAGGGAGATAAGCTCTGGGAGGAAAATGCCGGACGCTGGGAAGACGAAGATGCCGGCAATGCGGAAGTCACAGCAGCAAGACAGAAGATCACCTCTTCTCTGGAGCCCCTGATCGTCGGCGTCAGCCGTGTCATTGATTTCTATGATTCCAGAAACAGTAATACACCTATTGAGAGAACTTACGTCACCGGCCTCGGCGGCAGCTTCAGCGGCATGAGCAAGCTGTTCACCAACTGCCTGGAGCGCAAGGTACATACCCTGTCCGATATGGATGACAAGATCGGTATGAGCAAGGCCATCCGTTCCACCAGACCCGCAGCCTATATTTCCTGCCTGGGCGCAGTACTCGCCCCCGTAGGACTGATCGATAAGAGCCAGCAGAAGGGCAAGGGCATGACCGTAGTCAGCGGCACGAACTACACCTTCGTCAGTGTGGCGGTCCTGGTACTGGGCGTGATCCTGTCCATCGCCATGGCAGTCACTTCCCTGACCAGATACTTCGGCACCGTGGCAGAGAATGTGGCGCTGCAGGCGAGAGTCGAGGAATTACAGCCCGCGCAGACGGTATATAATGAATATCTCTCAACGGCAGCACAGTATGATAAATACAAATATCTGTATGAGTATACCGAGAATCCCAATGAGAATCTCGTAGAGTTCATCAATGAGCTGGAGCAGATATTACCGGACAGCTTTTACACTGACAGCTTTTCTTCTGATCAGACCGGCATCAGCATGACCGTCAATGTAGAGGGAAAAGCAGCGGCAGCACGTACAATCCTCAATATCCGCAATATGGAAAGTATCGAGGATGTACAGATCAGTAATATTACAGATAACCAGGACGAGATGGGTGGCTCCTGGGTAATGTTTTCCATGACAGGCACATACAGAGAACTGAGTGATGAGACAGAAGAGACCGGGGAGACCGTAGAGTCCACCCAGTCCGTACAGTAGGAGGCAAATAAAATGAAGGTGAAAAAGAGTGAAATTCAACTTTTGATCGCAGTACTCGGAATCCTCCTTGCTGTGGTTACTTATTTTTTGGTATATGCAAAATTTAATGATCTGGCAGATTCTATGGAAAGCCAGAATATGTCCTTAAGATCCCAGGTGTCTACACTGGAGGTATTGGATCAGCGCAAGGCGGATTATCTGGCTGCTACTGAGAAAATGCAGTCATACATCACTAATTTTGAGAGCCGTTTTCCGGTAGATATATTACCGGAAGACAGTATTATGATGGTAAAGAACATGGAGGATGCTACCAGAACCAAGGTGGCGAATATCTCCTTTGGAACGGAGGCAGAGGTTCCATATACTCCGCAGGCGGAAAGTAGCTCTGCTTTGGATAATGCAACAGCAGATGCACCGGCAGATACCGCCGCAGCGGAAGCGGATGCCGCAGTGTCCGGGACGGATACGACCACAATTGTAACCAATAGTCCCGTTTCCACCGAGGGAACGGCTTATGCGGATACACATATGTATGAATTACCTCTCGGTATCAGTATTTCCTGCACTTATAATGATTTCAAGGGACTGGTAAGATATATCTATAATCAGCAGGAGAGACAGAGTATTCAGAGTGTCAGCATCAGTTACAATTCAGAAGAAGGGATGTTGTCCGGCAACATGACGCTGAATACGTATTATCTGATGGGAACGGATAAGGAATACAGCGAACCGTATATCCCTGCCATGGAGATGGGTGTGGATACTATTTTCGGAAACATGAACTAATAGATTTTTTAATTGGGAGTTGTCACAATGCAGAAGCATACAAAGGAAGGACAATTGAATAATGCAGGTTTTTCCCTTGTGGAGCTTTTGATCGCAATGGTAGTTCTGGCGATCATCGTGGTGCCGCTATTGCATAGCTTTGTCACCAGTGCCAGAACGAATGCCAAATCCCGCAGCACTATGCATGCCACAGCGATCGCGGAAGATGTGATGGAAATGTTTGAAGCACATTCGCTGGAGGAAATGGCAGAAATCTATGAGGGGGAAACTCCGGAAGGGTTTACCAACACGGTAAACAGAGATGTGAATGGCGACGGAACCGGCATATGGAAATATACCGTGAGGGATGACAGTACCACCACTTCATCAACGTATGATGTGGTGATCACCATGGATCCTACGCGTATAGAATATGATATGTTCAACGATAAGGATATTGTGGAGCTGGAGAATCTGTCGGGAGGAAGAAATGCTGTCTATGCTGAAGCGGAGGATTCTGCTACAGATGCCTATTTGTATTATAAAACGGGTACGGATAAAGATATTCCGACGATTGCCAGATATACGACCAAGACAATTCAGATCAATATCATGACAGGGAAGATCAGCCTGGATCTTGGACTAGGCGAGATAACCGAGGCAGATACGTATCTGGTGACAGCATCTACGGTATATCATTGCAATACCGGCATTGTGGATCTGGGTGGAAAATCCGGAGATTATCCGCAGAACGGACAGGATTATGTGATTTTTTCCAATGAGAATTCATTGCGGGAACAGGCAGACCGGATCCGTGCGAAGAAGGCGGACGGGACATATACGACAGAAGACAAGATACAGAATGGACTGGCGAATATCATTGTATGTCTGCAGCCTCGCGTGGAATGTGCCCAAAGCGGAATTCCGGCAGAACCGGTAGACCGTGTTATTGTAAATAATCCGGGGAATGTGCCGGTGAATGTGTTCCTGGCAATTCAGGAACCGTCCGATGAATGGGTCAATAGTTTCGGGAGCAGGACTTATTATGATACGTTGCTGATGTCTTATAAAGCTTCGTTTGAACTGCGGGAAACATATCCTGCCTGGAATCCGGCAGATGGCGACAAATTAGGAGGATCTGATTTCCGTTCTGCATGTAGATTACGGACAAATCTGATCACAAACGGAAATACCGTATATACTTTCCGGAATCTGAGTATGACCGGAACGAATAACAAGGTGGATGGAAATACTGCCAAAAGTATTATGGATGTAGATAGTCTGACACCAAAGGAGAAGAAGAACCGCATATATGATATGCGGGTTGAGGTATATGCAAAGGGAGACAGTAGTACCGGAAGACCGATTGTAACTATGACAGGTACTGCGATCGAGTAAGAGGACGTTAGATTAGGAACCGGAAGGAAGTAGAACCATGGAAATACGTGGCAGAAGAAAAACAGATAATAAAGGCTCGGCTTTGGTCGTTGTGATCATAGCTATGGCCTTTATTGGCATTTTAGCCAGTGTTTTGATGTATATGTCGCTGTTAAACTATCAGATGAAGGTCAACAATCTGAAGGCAAAGGACAACTTTTATTCTGCTGAGACTGTATTGGATGAGATACGGTCTTATATGGGAACACAGATTTCGGAATCAGTGGGAAATGCGTACGAAAATGTATTACAGAATTACAGCAGTACCAGTGCAGAGGAAAAGACAAGCAAGCTGCGTTATTATTTTCTGACGGATATGCAGTCAAAATATATGCTGGCCGGATCTACGGATACAAATTATTATGATCTGACGAAATTTTTCGGAACAGATTGTCTGACTCCTGAGGTACGCAGCCGTACCGTATTGGAGACGACCTCACTGGACGATCTGTCGGATGAAAGTGGCTGGCGGAGAATCTATCTGGATGAGAGTGGCACGGTAAAAGTGACGGATCGCAAAGGACTGGAAATAACCGCTGCAGAAAATCCCAAAGGTAGAATGAAACTGTATAAGGATGGTCTGGGAATCTGTGCTCTGCGGGTGACATATACCGATGATAGCGGTTATGTCTCTGTTATTCAGACGGATCTGCGGATCAAAGTGCCTGAGATTGATTTCTCCCAGGCAGTGACAGTACCTTCCATTACAGGAATCTCCATGATCGCGCAGGATTCCATCCAGGCATTACCTACAGATCCGAATCTGCCAAGCCAAAATGAGATCGGTGGAAGCTTTTATGCAGATCGTTTCATCGTAGGCAGTACCAAAGAGGGCGAAGGCAGTAATGTTACTGTAGATTTGAAGGAACCGACTGGCAAGGAGAACCCGGACAAGCGTATGATCACTGCGTCAGAACTGTATCTGGGGAAGGGGGCAACCCTGAATGCCGATCAGTATGGCGAACTGTGGGCGGGATCGATCACCATGCATGGTGGCAGTCCGATCAAGGCCGGCAGTAAAGGAACGATTAATTTTAACGGAAATGGTGTATATGTAGCGAATGATCTGATCATGAGCGGTAAAGATAATGTTTTTTCCGCGGGAGCGTTATTGAATGAAGAATATACCGGGGAATATGTGGGATTCGGAGATGGCAGTAATGGTGACAGCAGTGCGATCATTGTCAACGGTACCAATACTGAGATTTATCTGAATCAGCTGCGTAACCTGACGCTGGCAGGAAATTCTTACATATCCCTGAAAACGGGCGGCGGTACCTCCGGGTCAGCTACGAATACCGCAGGAGAGAATGTCAGTGACATTATGATGGGACAGTCTATTGCCGTGAAGAGCGATCAGCTGGCTTATCTGGTACCCGCAGAGTGCATCGGCAGAAGTACTTCCGGTGGGTCTGTACTGTCACAGAAGAGCAATCCTATCACTTTAGAAGAGTACAATGATAAAATCTGGGATGTTAATAATAACAGGCTTCGTGATGATGTAGTCGATGTGGCACTGGATGTACCCTGTGAGGCGTTGAAAGGAAATACACTGGCTTCCTACGGAATCACATCCGGAAATATAGAGAAGTATTTTAAACGGTTGAACAGTAAGATCACATTGGTTTATTATTATGTAAATTTTGACGCGGGTTCTGACAGCTCCAGAAGTAATGCTAATCGTTATTTCCGGGATTATTACAGTATGAATCAGAGTACCATGGAAGCCTATACCGGCATTTATACAAAGGCGATCAAACTGCGGGAGGAAGGCTCCGGAGCGTATATCATGCATCTGGCAGGCAATGTGGTCATGTATGATGATGCGAAGACCACCGGCAGCCGCGAAAATGTGCGTCAGGATTCGCTGACAGTAGATGCTTCCAACAGTGGATATCAGGCAATCCTGAAAGCGGATCAGAATAAATTCAAGGCACTGACCAAGAAAATGTTGGATGTATATGAGAAAGTGACACAGGCTGAGAGAGCGGACAGTGCCAATGCATACACGAACCTGGTGGATCACAGCACATTGCTAACCTTTGGCGGCGTATTACACGGTGGAAGCTCCGATATAGATGCTTCCAAATATTTCGAGGGCTCTGTGGACCCGAAATGTAAGGCAGTGATCGTAGATGGGGATTATACCTATTCCGCAACGGAATATGCGAAATTTACCAAGGGACTGATCCTGGTCAGCGGTGATGTGACTGTGGAGAAGGATTTTCAGGGAATCATTATCGCCGGCGGCAATATCCGTCTGGGACAGAATGTAAAGGTGAATGCAGATAAAGATGCGGTGTTACAGGCACTGACCTATTCCAAAGAGATTACCGCAGCCGGCGGCAATACGGTGGAATATCATGTGGTGGATTTCCTGAAAGGCGGCGAAGGCTACCTGCAGCCGGATCATCAGACCTATGCAAATACAGAAATCAATCTGGGAGACCTGATCGTATATGAAAATTGGCAGAAACAATAAAAACAGCGGTTTTTCCCTGGTGGAGCTGATCATTGTCATTGCTATTATGGCAATCGTGGTGACAGTGGCGGGATTATCCGTGGGTACACTGACCGGCCGAAGGGTAAGAAAGTGTGCGGATGAGATCGTATCTACGATAGAGAGAGCCAGGGTGCTGACGCTGGGAAAAGAACAGAATAATGTGGAATGTGTGATTTCCTATGACAGTACAGATAAGGAATATCATGCAATGGTATATCAGGTGATAAACGGAACCCTGACTCAGGTTTCTGACCGTGTGGTGGGCAGAGATCCCATTCAGGTTCAGGTGTATTTCGATGATGACACACATGCTTACTCCCTGACGGAATTAAAGGGAACCTTGCCCTATGCTTCTTCAACACAAGGACTGCATCTGGTGTTTAACCGTGCATCGGGAGCTTTCGAAGCGGGAACCTGTGAGGCGGGAGGTACCAAGAAGAACTTCTGTAATCGGATAGTAGTCAGCAACGGAACGAGAAGGATAGAAATTACAACAGTGGGAAGAACCGGTAAGATTGTGACAAAATAAGCGGATTTGTGTAAGGAGGTTGACCATGAAGAACATACGAAAGAAAATGGAAAACAAGGGATTTACACTGGTAGAGATCATCGTGTGTCTGGCAATCATGACCATTGTTGCAGGATCGGTAGGCGCGTTTATCGTGGCCGGCAATAATTCGTATCTGCGTGGCAACAAAGAACTCACGTTACAGGAAGAAGCGCAGCTGGCAGCCAATCAGATGATCGATCTGATCATTGATGTGGAGAAGGATATCAAGTTCACAAACACTACCGGAACTGCTGTGGATCTGGATGGTAATCCGGCGAAGGATGATGCCGGCAATGAGGTGCAGGCGCAGGTCGGTGAACTCCACCTGGTCAACAATGATAATGCATATATGATCCGCTGGCAGGGGAACAGTAATGCCGGAACAGAGTATGAAAATGCTAATCAGGTATATCTCTATGAAGCAGCGACAGAAGCAGATCTCGCCACAGCGGCACCTGCTTTGATGGCCGAGCACGTCAGCTCTTTCCAGGTGGATTTAAGTGAGGCCAGATCTAAGAGAAAAGTTATTCTGAACATGCTGTTTGCGTATCAGGATAAAACTTATCAGATTTCCGAAACAATTAAGCTGAGAAATGCACTGCCGGAGGATACCGCGGAGCATATCTGGCTGGAGGCAATGACGATCATTCCTACCAATCCTACGGTGGACCAGGGAGCTACCAAACGATTCGACTATGAGTTGAAAGGCGAACCGGAAGCAGTTGCACTGGCTAAGAAACAGGGGGTAAGCTGGAGCCTGAGCCGTGTAGATGGTACAGCCTGTGATAAGAGCTCTATTAATAATAAGGGTACGGTATCCGTTGGTGCAGAAGAAACTATTGGAAATGATATTTTAAGGGTCACCTGTGTGCTGAATGCAGATCCTACCTTCACAGCAACTACCACCATCAATGTCAAGCAGTTGGAGATCAAGTCACTGACACTGTCACCGGAATATGTAGAGCTATTAAGAGGAGAGACGCAACAGTATACCTATACGTTAGTCGGTTCTCCGGCGGCAGAGGCTTTAGGCGTGACCTGGAGTAATGTGGAAAGAGTGGATGGATATGCGAAATCCTCCGGCACCAGTATCGATCCGGTTACCGGACTTTTGACTATCGCAGCGGACGAACGGGCAGGCGTCAGAGCCTTAAAAGTCACCTGCACTGCCAATGCAGACAATAGTTGGAAAGCCTATGGATATGTAACGGTGACTAAAGCCAGGGGACTGTATGACGCAACGCTGATCCGTGATGCGTTGAAGACATATACCTATAATGATCCGGTTACCGGAAAAGAAAAAGTAGGATGGTGTGCAGATCTGGAATGCCTGACCGGTGCAGTAAAAGCCAAGGGCTCGGATGGAAATACATATCCGATCATTACCTGGGAAGTGGCAGGAAATCCTGATGGATATACCTTTGAGGAAACAGCAAAAAATCCGTCTATTTATAGACAATGCTTAAAGTGTTCCTATAATACAGGAAAGACGATCCGGGTTATTGCAACTGTGCAGTTATCACCCACTGATTTCATATATCCGGATGTTGATATCGTCATTCCAGAATTGAATGTGGAAGATGCTACGAAGGATCCGTATATTGACAGCTCGCAGTTCGTGTTGAATCGAAATGGGAAAATAGATGTTACATTAAAGAACTATATAACCAAGGATCATCCTGAAAGAAAGGCAGAGGACGTAACCTGGAAGATTGTCAATGATGTAGAGGTGGGATTGGCTGTGGCAAATCCTACACTGGATAACAAGGGTGCAGACAAGGGGATGGATCGAAGAGTCGGATTCGCAAATGCGGCAGGCAGTCTTGGAGATTATGAAGATACAATGATTCCAGAAAGTGTTTTGGGATATTCTGCACCTGCATATACCAGTAATCTGTATGCAACGACGACAGGAATCAATGCCTCAATGTATGCAAAGTGGTATATTGATTTCGGAAAATACGAATTAAAACTTCAAGCGTGGGATAAGAACGGATTGATCGCGGAAACATATGTTTTGATTCCGGCTTGTGAATTCTATTTTTCAGATGGTAACAGATCCTACGATATCAGTCAGGGGTCTAACGCGAGTTACTATAATGTTTACTATGTAAGTATCTATGGATATGATCATGGAAGAGGTGCATTTGGGCTCGGTGGAAAACCGGTTCCCCTGGTGGCTGTTATTTTTGCAGATAAAAAACTGGGAGATGGAACAACATTTGGAAATGCCCAAAATGTTGTTACAAATGCCGATGGAACTGAGAGACGAATGGCGGTATATGAACCGGGAGTTTTGAATGGAAAAGAGACTTATGTAGTACCGGTGATCATAGATCAGAAAGAACAGAACGAAGAATTATATCTGAAATTTGTTGACAGCCGTTCCGGTCAGACGATAGGCAATCGTGTCACTACGATACTCTGGAGAGGAAAGAATGAAACACAAAAATAGTTATGTAAAAAAGTGCATAGCAGGAGTTCTCACCATAGCTTTAGCAGCCGGAGTCTGCCAGAGCTATGGCTCTATAGAAGCAAGTGCACAGGAGATGACACTGCCGGGGATTCAGCAGCTGGTACAGGAGAAACAGACGCAGGGTGAGACATTTCATATTCTGGAAATTGTTGCGGATAAAAGCAATGCATCCATCGGTTATTTGATCGGTGGAGAAGAACCGGTAAGCGAGGGGAGAAAATTATCGGAATTGCCGGCGGCATCGGAACGTAATAAGACCATGCAGGAGCTGCAGAGCCAGGTGGGAACTGAGAATTTCAAGGATCTGATCGGAAATGGTCCTGTCAGCCGTCTGGATCACTATCAGGAAGGAAGTGGCTCCCGGACAGAAGATATTCGGGGCAGTTTTGTCGCCCGCGGCACGGAAGGAAGATATAATTATGTGACCGGCGGCTCCGCTTATAGAATGCTGCAGGATACTGAAGACCCTAAGGGACAGACCCGTTATGACCGGAAGAGTACAGTGGAGGCTACAAATGATACGAATGCAGTAATGCAGGGAGTAATCCCTACGTTTACTAAATGGACTTCGGCCACGATGGTCATGCGTGTGGAGAATGGCACGGAAGTAACAGAGGCGTATGCAGCTGACCGCTACATTCTGCAATATTATGACGGCGAAGACGGTAGTATGAATATTACCAATCCGGCTGATTTTGCACCTGACAAATATATTGGACATAAGGTGTATGCAGAACAAGTAAGTGGTAGTATCACAAGCTATACGTATTTGGGAACGATTGTAAAGGGGAATGAGTCTTCCGCATCCGTAGAGAACTCTGAAAATGCTTCCGGCGTTACCAGATCATTATCTGATAATGACCCGGCAGCGGCAACGGCCTCGGGCAATGATCCCGGGAGTGGCACTTCAGCCAATTTGTATGTCTATAACAGTTCAACAGCATCGTCTGTTTTATGGGCGAAAAAAGTAGGGGAGACCTATACCTTTAAACCGATTACATATGGAAAATTTTTGCATTTTGATAAGTATGCGAATGGTGAATATTATGTTTCTAAGGTGAGTTGTGTGTCCGATGCGGATTTCCGCCTTAGTGATGTCTATACAGAGAATTCCGCCGGCCGGTATGTAAAAGTAGGAAACGGTACGACAACGGTAAAGGTTAAGGATATTGATGCGGATTTTAGCGCACAGGATACCTATGACTTTATCGGTGATAACAGTAAGAATGTTTTTGAAACGGTGACTTACAGTGGTGGCTTTTATAATAAGGAATGGTTTAAGAAGGAAGTTTTAAATCTGTCCGGAAGCAGCCGCTATGAGAAGGATACCGATTACAGTGGAGAAGTCAATGATTTTAATATCGAAGTGACGACTTTGACCCTGGCACAGCTGGCAGAGCTGACTGCCACAGATTCACAGGCATATTATGGAATTAATTTGGATGATGTGGATCTGATCTATCTCTCCGGCAGGGGAAGTTATGCAGCGGAATCTGTGAATATGACTTCTGCAGCAACCGCTCTGACGAAGATGATATTCGGTATTAAGGATACTACCGGTGAGCGGAATAATGCAGACAGAGTACCGGTGGTCATGGATTACGGATTTTACAGCAAAAATAAAACGCTGGCTGAGGAACCGAATAATAATCAGAATAATAAGATACTGACACAGATGGCACTGACGATCTTGAAGGTTTCCGATGATAATATTGCCAAAGAAGTTGCTTCACAGGGAGATGCTTACTGGAACGGTCAGACGGCAGCTTCGCTTAGCCTGGACGATTCCGTGAAAGAGGCTTTATATGACAATGTTTATCTGAATGATGACAGTGCGACGCCTTATGTTGCCTCTGACTTCCTGACTGACTGGAAAGGGGATGCGGCGAAAGCGGCAACCTTCAAAGCAGTATTAAAAGAGATTCAGTACGAGAATTTCCTGGCTAAGAAAAACAACAGCAATGCAGCACAGATGGATGAAGAGATCAGTAAGGCGTCTATTACCAGATATATTCTGAACTGGTATATGCACAGAGTCACGGTGAAATCCTCCATCCGTGTACTGGATCTGGAACCCTGCTATGATTTTGATGATGAGAATACAGTGCTAACCCCCCAAAAAGTATTTGAAATGACGGGGATGACCGGAAAATATGAGGAATCTGTAACCAAGATCAATATTACACAAATGTCATCTGCGGAATTTATAGGTAAGATCGAGGACTTGAATGAAAAGTACGACATGATCTATCTCGGAGCCCGGGTCAGCAAGATGAACACAGAAAATGGTGTGACTGTGTATAATGATCCACAGATGAAAGGGTTGATTTATTCTCATGTAGGAGACTACTATGACTATGCCACCGAAACGAAAACGGAGAATGTTACGCTGGCTAGGGAGACGTATAATGCAAGGCACAGACTGCAGGATTCTTCGCTGAATCACAGTAAGACTAACGATGATGATTCAACGAATAAGAGTGAAGATGTCTATCGTGGTCCCGGCAATGATATGAACTCTACCCGATATGAGGAATTCTGTCAGTTCATTAAGGCGGGATATCCGGTGGTCATTGCGGATACGTTTATTAAATATGGGGACGATAAAATACCTGTGGCATCAACAGCTACGCTGGACAAAAATTCTTATTTTTACAAGCTGGTTCAGTTCGCTCTGACGAAAGATGAAAATGGTCAGTACTTATACTGGCAGAAAAATATTTTTACAGAGAGTCAGCTGACAAATAATACAGCAGATACTCAATTAGGAACCACATTATCTGCACGTAGATCCGTATTTTGTAATTATCTGAATCTGTCAAAGCTTTCCGTCAACTGGGTAACTACTTACGGAGCGGCATATCCGCAGGAACTGAAATATAATTCTAATCAGAACGGTGCCAGCAACGGTGGCTCTCTGGAGAAGATAGACGGAAAATATCAGCTGCAATATATTTTTAATCTGCAGAATGATGCTGCAATATCACAGACAGGTACTACCTATGATTGTAAACTGTTCGTAGATAAAAATGCTGATGGTCGTTTCTCCGGCTCTGATTATGTAGAAGGTAAGACATATACGTCATCGGAAGAAGTCAGCGGTCTTACTGTGTATATAAGAAAGGGAGATGAGTGGAATAAGGTTGATCCGATTGCAACGGCAAACGGAAACAGATATGAATTGCGTACCGGGGAGACCTATCGTGTGATCCGTGCTCTGCCGGAGGAATATGTAGGAGTTATTCCATGGAAGCTGGTATTTTACGATAATGCGGACAGACTGGTGAGAACTGCCAAGTCAGGCTATACATCTGTGCCGCAGCAAAGTGGGAAAAAGACAATCCGTGTATTGCAGTTGTTGTCTGATGATAACCGTAATAACTGGAATCTTCATGACGAACAGAATAATAGTAATTCTACTTTTTCCAAGTGCATTAATGGATTAACTGACTGGAATGTAGTAGGATTGGATCAAGTCAATTGGGATGGAACGGTAACTCCGTCTAAAAGCATTGACAGTATGACTGTAACCTATCTTGTAAATGAAAAGCTGAAAATTGGCGGGACTTCGGATACTGATATACAGAAGATATACCAGGAATCCTACAATCTGTTCCAGCAATATGATATGTTGATACTCGGCTTTGGTGACGCCTACCGGTTTGGGTATACCTATAGCGCAAGTGATATTTCCAATAATAAGTTGGATAATGTTAAGAGGAATCTGGCTGTTGGCTGGGCTGTCAGAGACTACATAGAATCCGGCAAGAGTATTTTGTTCACCCATGATACTACTTCATATGTCAATAATATCCAAAGTGCGATTCAGTGGAATGACCAAGGATATAAGGAAGACCAAAAGAATTACTGGTATTGGGGATATGAATTTAATAAGACCATTCGTGCATCCGTAGGACTGGATCGCTATGGAGCATTGAAAGAGTATTATCAGCAGAGAGCAGCAAGCACCACGGGAGAGGAACAGAAGAGGGACCAGGAATATCTTAAAACATTAGAGTCCTATACATTTGACGAGATCAAGGAACCGAATTCGGATAATGAGCTCTGGCAAAAGGAAGGTGTGACTAAATATACGGTAGTTCGTTTCCTGAGAAGCTATCTGGAAGATCTGCGGAAAACAGGCAGTTCGGAAGTATGGTTTCCTGTTAAGAATTCATTGCTGAAACAGGCTGGATATGATGGTGGAGATCCTAGATGGAATTATCCCAGTAGTTTGCTGATGGGTGATTACGCAGGTAGCTCGCTGATCGCAACACAGGTAAATGATGGCCAGATTACGCAGTATCCATATCAGATATCTGCAGATGAACAGCTGGAGATCAGTAATACGCATTACCAGTGGTTACAGCCGAATATGGAGCTGGACCGCAACGGAGACGGTAAAAATGATATTGTTGTGTGGTACTGTATTTCCGGTGTGGCTGACGGCAACTATAAAAATACTAATATTTATAACATCACACCCAATGATGTGGTAAATAATTATTATATCTATACCATGGGAAATGTGACATATTCCGGAGCGGGACATTCCACACCCAGCAAGGAATCGGAGATCAAACTGTTTGTTAATACGATGATTGCAGCGTATAATGCCGGTGTGACTGCACCTTCCGTAAGATTTAAGGATAAAAGCGGTAGCAAGATCCAATCCGTGTATATGCTGTATGATCCGGTCAACCATATTGTATTGGATGATAAGAATAACGGAACCATCAGTGTCAACTTCCAGGCAGATGACTACAATATTCTGGCAGGTGGACAGCAATTATGCGTTGAATTTTACAAATCCTGTGCAGATGATACATCCGGAGCCATCAGTGTGGACGGAATTACAGGAAAGGTATTGCGGTTAAAGACGGATGGAGAGGATGGCCTCAAGATCACGGATAGCAATGGAAATGTAATTTTACCGATTGAACGCAATGGAGTTAAGAATTGTTACCCGATTACAAACGGCGCAACCTATACCTTGAAATATTCTTCGGATGAGATGGGACTGTTTCGTACCGACACTTCCGGGACGATTTTGAACGAAGGAGCGCAGGCATCTACTATCTACGCAAGAGTCTATACCGTGTATGATAATGGATCAAAAGTAACCCCTTGCGGAATAGCTGAGTTATCCATCAGCGCCCAGGAACTGTTTGAACTGGATTAAACTTTAAAAAGTAATATTGCACAAAAAGCAGAGCTGTGAGAAATAACCAATTTCCACAGCTCTGTTTTTATATAGTTTTTCAGCACTTGTTTTACCGGATTTCCTTGCAGAATGGATACCTCTGTGATATAGTAATCACATTCTACAGAAAGTCTGTATAGATAAGATTTCGAAGATACCATATATTAGGACAGCATCATATATGGGCATCATTTTTTCGCACCCTGTGTGCAGTTCGAGGCATATCGCCGTGAAATTCACTTTTTACAATGTTAATAGGACAAATTATTGACACGCCCTATTATATAGGGTAATATAAAGGAGGAAAATGACTAGAACATTTATACAAACAGATGAATTTTCTCGAAATTGGGATGAATTTGGATTTACAGATGATGATTTGAGAAGATTGGAATTTGATATTATGATGAACCCTCACAAATATCCAGTTATGCAGGGTACAGGTGGGCTCAGAAAGGCAAGATTTGCATTTAAACACCATGGGAAAAGTGGAGGTGTGAGAGTGTGCTATGTCGATTTTGTCATAGAAGAAACCATATACTTGATTACGGTATATTCAAAAAAACAGAAGGATAATTTGTCAAAACAGGAACGAAATAACATTAATATATATATTGACAGACTTCGTGACAATATATAATACGAGGAGTTGTGACTATGAAGAGTGTATATGAGAGTATCATGACTGGCTTAAATGAAGCTATAGAAGATGCACAATCAGAAGGCAAAAAATTAAACAGGAGAACAGTGACGATTATCCCTGTTAAGGAATATGGAGCGGAGCAGGTTAGAAATATTAGAAATTCTGTAGGAATGTCACAGAGTACTTTTGCAGGCTATCTTGGTGTGACCAAGAAGACAGTGGAAGCTTGGGAAGCGGGGACAAATCATCCTTCCGGTGCAGCCAGCAGAATTTTGAATATGATGGAAATGGACACGGAATTGGTAGAAAAATATCCGTTTGTTCAGTGTGGAATTTGATAAGGGAAATATTCAAATTTACTGCTGCAACGGAGAGTCTGTATGCAGCCAGCACGAATACATTGCACAATCAACGGGAAGATGTCGCAAAATACCATGGAAGATTATCATTATCTTGCAGAAGGTAATGCATATCGTTCAGACCCAAAAATAATTCATAAAGAAGCTACTATCAAAATGCTTCTGGTATTGTCCGGGGATAAAAATGTGGATGATACCGAAGAAATATTAAAAGCATTAGATATTGCAGAGGAGGATGAGATCAGCATGTGTGAATTGTTTGACCAGTATACGAGACGAGGAATTTCAGAAAAGGAAGCAGAAGAACAGATGAAGCTTTATTGGTAAAAAGATATTGACTTTTATTTCTTACTATGCTAAAAATATACTATACCTACTGGAACAGTAGGAATGCAAATATAGTATTATACATAGGCATAGGAGGAGAAAAAGATGGCATTTGCAGCAGAGACCATATGTGTCCAGGGAAGTAATGAGAGAAGGGATCCGTTTGGGGCCATCAGCATGCCGATTTATCAGAATGCAGCGTATGCGCATCCGGGATTGGGTAAGAGCACAGGATATGATTATTCCCGTTGCGGTAACCCTACAAGAGATGAAGTGCAGAAGACGGTTGCCCTGTTGGAACAGGGAACGGAAGCTTTGGCATTTTCTACCGGTATGGCAGCGATCACCGCATTGATGGAGATTTTTTCTCCCGGGGATCATCTGATTGCTACGGATGATCTATATGGCGGTACATTAAGACTTTGGAACACGATCAGCCATAAGAATGGAATATCGGTAGATTGTGTGGATACTTCAAATGTGGAGACTGTGAAGGCGGCGATACGTCCGGAGACGAAAGCGATTTATCTGGAGACTCCGTCCAACCCTATGATGAAGGTCGCAGATATTCAGGCAATCGCAGAATTGGCACACGCGCATGAATGCCTTCTGATCGTTGATAATACCTTTTTATCCCCGTATTTTCAGAAGCCGCTTACGTTAGGTGCGGATATTGTAGTGCACAGCGGTACGAAATACCTGGAAGGACATAACGATACATTGTCCGGATTCCTGGTAGTAAAGGATGATGCCCTGTATCAGCAGCTGAACAATATTTATAAGACGACAGGAGCCTGTCTGTCTGCGTTTGATAGTTGGCTATTGCTTCGAGGGATCAAGACTCTGGCTGTACGTATGGAACAGCATCAGAAAAATGCTCTTGCGATCGCACACTGGCTGGAACAGAGACCGGAAGTGGAGAAGGTATATTATATCGGTCTGGATTCGAGACCGGATAAGGCGCTGATCGACAGACAGTGCAGCGGATACGGTGGAATGATCTCATTCCGATTGAATTCTGCAGAGAAAGCTGTTAAGATTTTGGAGAGCGTTAAATTGATCCGTTTTGCGGAGAGTCTGGGCGGCGTGGAAAGCCTTCTGACCTATCCGATGAAGCAGACCCATGCAGATGTACCGGTAGAGGTGCGTGAAGCTTTGGGAGTGGATGAGAAGCTTCTGAGAATGTCCGTAGGTATTGAGAACATTGATGATCTGCTGGCAGATTTAGAGCAGGCGTTTGCTTAGTGTGGGTGTAACCTGGTATACATAGTAGTTCAGCCAGCTCTGTGGAGAGCTTCACAGAGGGCGAGCAACGATGCGACGTGTCAGGGCGTGCAGAAGGTCTGGAAGAATGCATGCGACCGATAAAATTTAATCTGCAGCCTGGAGCCACAGGCAGAAAGTTTGCAGGTTGACGAAAGGTAAGTGAATTCGTATGACTAGATACAATTTTGATAAGATTACGAACCGGAAGGGAACGAATTGTCTGAAATATGATTTTGCGGTGGAGAGAGGAAAGCCGGCAGATGTGCTGCCCCTGTGGGTGGCGGATATGGATTTCCCGGTATCCGAAGAGATCACGAAGAGTCTTCATGCTGCGGTAGAACATGGAATCTACGGCTATACCCAGCCAAAGGATGCTTACTACAATGCTGTGATGAACTGGATGGAGAGGAATCATAATTGGAAGACGGAGAGGGAATGGATCGTGAAGACTCCGGGTGTGGTATTTGCTCTCGGTGCAGCGGTTAAAGCATTTACTGATCCGGGAGATGCTATACTGATTCAGAATCCGGTGTATTATCCGTTTACTAATATTATCCGTGACAATGACCGGAGAGTAGTTGACAATACATTGATCTATGAGAAAACGGCTGGGCAGAGTGGAGATAATGGATACCGGATTGATTTTGAAGATTTTGAGCGTAAGCTTGAGCAGGAACATATAAAACTGTTTATTCTGTGCAACCCTCACAACCCGGTGGGCAGAGTGTGGACGGCAGAGGAACTGCAACAACTGGGAGAGATCTGCCTGCGCCACCATGTGATCGTGGTCAGCGATGAGATTCACAACGATTTTGTCTATCCCGGATATGAGCATACGGTGTTTGCCAATGTAGATCCTCGTTTTGCGGAGTTTACTGTGACCTGTACGGCGCCCAGCAAGACCTTTAACCTGGCTGGACTTCAGATATCCAATATTTTTATCCCCAATGAAAAGCTTCGTAAAGCATTTCAGACAGAGATTGACAAGACCGGTTATGATGAACCTAATGCATTGGGGATTGTGGCGTGTGAAGCAGCCTATCGTGCAGGAGAAGACTGGCTGGATCAGTTGAGAGCATATCTGCTGCAGAACCTGAATTTCCTGAGAGAGTATTTACAGGAGAAGATTCCACAGATTCATCTGGTGGAGCCGGAAGGTACCTATCTGGTATGGCTGGACTGCAGTGAGTTGGGAATCACCGGTAAGGAGCTGGATCAGTTCATCGTGGACAAAGCAGGACTTTGGCTGGACGGAGGATCCATGTTCGGACCCAGCGGAGCCGCTTTTCAACGTGTGAACATCGCCTGCCCCAGGGCTACGTTACAACTGGCGCTGGACAAGCTGAAGACAGCAATAGACGGTTTGAAATGAGGATTTGAGCGGTTTCGCGAGACCGTTCTGGAGAATGATATTTATTGACAGATTCACGAGACCGTTGCGGAGTATGATATATATTGACAGATTCACCAGATCATTCCGGGGTATGAGATACATTGACAGATTCGCCAAATCGTTCCGGAGCAGCATAATATTGCCGGAAATATGGTATATTTTTACATTCTTGTCCATATACTGTAACATATCAGGCCATTCATGATAGATTATGATAGTTCCTACGGAACCTGTGATCCCTGATGAATGGCCATGCTTTTTCGGATCACGCGGTAGGAAGCATGATCCACGGATCCATAGGATTGCCATCAGGAAAGGAGCACACAGTATATGCCAAGAGGACAGAGAAAATCCCTGGAGGAAAAGATCCAGGCAAAACAGGAGTTGATCAATGCGTTAAATATCCGCATGGAATCAGAACAACGTGAGTTAGAAGAATTGTTTGAACAGAAGAAGCGTAAGGAACTGGAAGCGGTGAGTGACATCATCGAGGATGCCGGTCTTGCACCGGAGGAAGTCACGGAAGTCTTACAGCAGTATATTGAGAGCCGTAGGGCAAATGCATCATGATCGCTTATTGTGTTTTATCGGAAGGACCGGACGAACCGGTCCTTTTTGCTGTATAGAAAATGATAGGATTGATTACCTTTAATTAAGAAATAGAGTCAATATCAAGAGAATATTTAGGTAGGGAATTATTGATTTAGAGGAAATATTGCGTAATGATCTGCTGCACCTGATCTGTGGAAATGGGGCATTTGCTTGTCTCATAAGTGGTGATCAGCTGCATGGATGGGAAGATTCCGTTATAGCAGTAGGTTTTCAGCTTGTTGCAGGCAGTATCACAATAAGGCGCATTATCCATCATACCGAAATGCTCCCAGTAGAAGATTTTATTCGTAACCGGATGTAAAATCGTAAAATCCGGATAAGCCGTGAATTCTTTTAACGGCAGCGCCGCTTCATAGCGATAAGGGATTTGGTTGGTATAGAGCAGATTCGATATGATAACTTCAGATTTTGAGCGGACTTTATGCCCGGCCAGTGTGGTATGGATCAGATTTTCCGGATGAGAAGGATTGGTTTCATAGCTCTCCGCACGCCATTTCTGCGCAGACACCGGAAGCTTGTCCTTTGCAAAATAGCTTTGCAGTAATGGGTAATAAGGAGAAGACTCTGCCAACAGGTCAGAGGATGTCAGAGGCTTGGAACGATTGACTGCTGAATTCTTTTTTTCATGGGATTTTATATAAAAATTGAGCAGGGAGAGTTCTTCTTCGGCTTCAAACAGTAGAAGAGAGTAATATTTCTTTAAAGCCATAACTTCCGCGAGAGAACGATTTGACTTTGAGCAATATACAGACTGCTCCTTATTTTTAATAACCCAGCGGTGGTAAGAACCATTTTTTTGAATAGATAATTCTCCTTCCGGAAAAGTAGAAAGCTTGTGACGCAGGTAGTCACATTGTGCCTGCAATTTGTTAAGGTGGGCGTCTAAATTTTGGATCATGCAAACTCCTTTCGAAATGTTTTGGTGTAAATAGGGGGAAATAGCGGAAAAAATACAAAAACAATGGATTTTCAAGTGAAAAAAGGGGGAATTGTATCAGATTTAATAAAAAAGGCAAATTTGATACAAAAAAAGAAGAAATATAAGAAATTTTGTACTAAAACAGCTCAAAAACAGCTTATAGCGAAAATGTCCAACAGGAAACTGCACATATGTATTGTGCCGTAGATGTCACTACATACAGGCGGAGATCACGATGTCACAGGCGCTGCGCACGGGTAATTAGTGTTATGATTCGTGCGGCATGAAACCATGCAGAAAATTAGGACGGCGGCTGCTTAATATTAAAACACATTATAGCATGATATACGGAAGCTTGAAAAGAGATTTGTTAAGAAAAAATAATTGGTGAAAAATAATTGGGATGTCAAAAACACCCGCGGCAGGGATTCTACGAATCCCCAGCCGTGGGTGCAGCCATTACTGCAAATTACCGCCACATATCAAAAATAGTTTCTTTATTCCACATCCTCGCCCTTTTTCAGATTCTTCTGGGCGGTGGAGAGCATGAGCTTGATTCGGTTGAGCTGGTTGACTTCGCTGGCACCGGGATCGTAATCAATTGCCACGATGTTGGAGGAAGGATATGCCTTCCGCAGGGCCTTGATAACGCCCTTACCTACGACGTGGTTCGGCAGGCAGCCGAAGGGCTGGGTACATACGATGTTCGGTACGCCTTCCTTGATCAGTTCCACCATCTCACCGGTTAAGAACCACCCTTCACCGGTCTGGTTGCCGATGGATACGATGGGCTCCGCATAGGAGACGATCTTGTAGATGCTGGTGGGTGCATCGAAATGCTTACTTTCTTCAAATGCCTTCACGGCAGAGCCGCGCAGGATATGCTCGATGGCCCAGATGCCCAGCGCGGAGATCTTCGCGGTCTTTTTGCTGGTGCCTAAGTGCTCTGCTTTGTAGATCTGGTTGTAGAAGCAGTATAGCATGAAGTCGATCAGGTCGGGAACCACAGCCTCCGCCCCCTCGCTCTCTAACAGTTCTACCAGATGGTTATTGCCGGCAGGAGAGAATTTCACCAGGATCTCGCCGACCACGCCGACGCGGGGCTTCTTGATATCCAGTACCGGAATCGCATCGAAATCACGGATGATCTCGGTACACATTCTGCGGAACTTGCCTATACTGATATGCTTCGCAGATACGAAATCCTGTACCTTCTTAAGCCATTCTCTATGTAAGGCATCCACAGACCCCGGAGTTGCTTCATAAGGACGCATCCGGTAAACACAACGCATGAAGATATCACCGAACTCGGCACCTACCGCTGCACGCAGCATCAGATCTGCGTTCAGGTGGAAGCCGGGATTGCTCTCGATACCCGCCAGGTTCAGGGAGATGACAGGGATCTGCTCCATGTCTGCTTTCTTCAGGGCACGGCGGATGAAGCCGATATAGTTCGTCGCACGGCATCCGCCACCGGTCTGGCTCATGATAATGGCGGTCTTGTTCAGGTCATATTTGCCGGACAGCAGAGCTTCCATGATCTGTCCGACTACCAGCAGGGAGGGATAGCAGGCATCGTTGTTAACATATTTCAGACCTACATCCACAGAGTGCTTGTTGTCATTGTCCAATACGACGAAATTGTAACCGCAGGCATTGAACGCAGGCTGCAGGATCTCAAAGTGGATCGGGGACATCTGCGGACAGATGATGGTGTAATCCTTGCGCATCTCTTCGGTAAACGGTACCTTCTCAATAGCGGAAGAACGGATGGTGCGGTGCTTGCCCAGTTTCTCACGGACACGGATCGCGGACAACAGGGAACGGATACGGATACGCGCCGCACCCAGATTGTTGAC
>OLNV01000551.1_pt1 | contig 28873 bp, 26 predicted proteins | sample 1672891 | NCBI WGS metagenome assembly OLNV01 (sample SAMEA3136734, study PRJEB25190) | human gut metagenome | biome: human gut; feature: human-associated habitat; material: faeces | place: Austria | collected 2013 | reverse complement strand
GAAGGCTGCGATACGAGAATACCATCTTCTAAAAAAGGCGGCGAAGCCGCCACGAAAACCCTGAACCTTGAACCCTGAGCCCTGAACCAAATGAAAGCAAAGTAAAAAGGAGCTGTGAAGAAATGAGAATTCATTTCTTCACAGCTCCTTTTTAGATGCCATGGTTTTAATGGGGGAAGGTGGTGAATTTGCCGCCATATGGAGCGATGCCCGCTTGAGACGTTAAACGTTAGATGTCTGATATTCGCGGTCTTCCAGTTACCAGTGATTCTCTATCCCGCATCCCTGCTTTCAGTCTTTTGGGGGATTCTTTTCTCAGTCCGTCATCCCGAGCGTAGTCGAGGGATTTTCTGCATGCATGCGTTCATCCCCTTATATGGGATAACGGTGTTTCCCATTTTACGAATAGTGAACAATCACCGATGAACCGCGAACGAAAAAGATTTCTCGCTTGCGCTCGAAATGACGATGCGAGTGAAAACGGAAGAGGACATCTTACTGTGACTAGGGATTAGTGACGGCAATGAGCGTTCTGCCATAGAGATTTCTCGGCTACGCTCGAAATGACGACGGCGAATTCATGGCGCTTCCATATTTTTTGCGCCGCACCACCATTTCTCATTTCTCATTTCTAATTTCGCGTTCAAGCGAAGCTTTCATCCGCAATCAAAGGACGACACGCCCCACGGGCTAACCTTGAACACAATACAAAAAACTCCGTCCTCGGCAAAAGATTTGCCAAGGACGGAGTGTATCCGCGGTGCCACCTTGATTCATGTCATTGGACATGCGCTTAGCGAAGTACCAGCATACTTCCGGCAACTGACGTATGCCTTACGTCGCAGGATACTCGGATTTTCCTTTCGCTGCGCCCTCTGCGGTCCATTTGGCAGGCTGCCTTCGATCCATTCTCATCAGGTAGGACTCTCTGTGCGCGCATTTCCTGCTTTGATCTCCGCTTCAACGGTTTGATTACTTGTAGGATACCGCGTGGACGGGGCGTTGTCAAGAGGAAGACGATGACGGGTCACGCTTCCTTAAGCACCCAGACATATGCGTCATTTCCGTTTCCATGCACACCGAGTATTTCGGGGGAAAAGTCTGGGAAGGCGCTCTTGTATTTCTGCAGGAAGAGGAAATAGGATACTACCTCGTCAGTCCAGATTTCGCCGGGCTCTAAGACGGTGATGCCGGGCGGATAGGGGAGGATCATTTCCAGAGATACGCGCCCTTTGGCTTTCGGAAGCGGGACGCGCTCGCGTGCTCCTTTGAGAAAGGCCTGATGGGCGCTTCGCCCGGTGAGGGCGGCTTTCGGGAAATGATCTTCGGCGAAGAGTGTCTGCGAAAGACGGGAAGCCTGTTCTTTTTCCCAAAAATCCATGCAGCGCAGGGAGTAGTCTTTCAGCCCCTCGCCCGGAAGGCAGGTGACGTCCGGCGCGAAGGAGGACATCGGCGCATTGGCTTCATAGGCGGTTTCACATTCTTCGAAGAGCGAGAGGAGGCGCTCGCATTTCTCCTGTCGGTCACTCGGCTCTATGAGGAAGAGGAGGGTATGGAAATCAGATTTTTCCACCGTCACATGGCGCCTCTCGAGCCAGTGAGAGAGGAGCGGCGCGGGCAGGGGGCCGGTCGTGAGGAGCACTTTGCAGGGGTCTGTGAGGTAGAGGTTTTCTGCGATATGGGAGAAGCCGTGCCATGAGTCTTTGGGGGAAATCGCAAAGAAAGCGGGGTCCGAGAGGATTTCTTCTGTCGGATGGGCTTCCCAGGAAGCGGCGCGCACCATGGGAGCGGTGAAGGGCCGGAGAAGGCGGCAACGTTTGAGGATGGATTTTTTCAGCTCTGTCGCTGTGATCGCGGCTTTTTGCCAGAGCTCCCTTCCTTTCTTCTGGTGGAGGTACGCATTCATTTCCAGTCCTGCAAGGAGCGGATAATAAGGGGAAGTCGATATGTGCATGAGGTAGGCGGCCTGCAGGACATCATCCTCGAGGTAGCGCGCCATCCCCCGCAGGTGGCTATCTTTCTTGTGGAGCTGGCTCGTCATAGAGAATCCGGCAAGCTGCTTGTGGACGGACTGCGTCACGAGAATGCCGGGATCGTCTTTCGTCAGGGGGAAGGTGAGGACGGCAGAACCCTGAAGGAGCGGGAGAAAATTTTCGTAGCCGGCCCACGCGCCGTCGAAGAGAATGTAGTCACAGAGGGGGCCGATGCGGCGAAGGATTTCTCTCGCATTCAGAAAGAGGCCGTCATAGGTAGAGAGCTGGAGGCAGGCAAGGCGGTAGGGGCGCTGCTTTTTCCCGGCATCGGGCGAGAGCTTTGCCGCTTTCTCGCGGAGGCGGGCCGGGTCAAGCGTTTCTTCCGTCAGTCCGCCTATGATGCCGCTTTCGTTTCGCTCGGAGGCGAGGTAGACAGGAAATCCGCCGGCAGCGGCGAGTGCGGCCTGCGAGGCGGACTTGTGGTTATTCCTGTCGAAAAGAATGAGGTCGCCTTCGGAAACGAGCGCGCTGATCGCGATGCGGTTCGACGCGGAGGTGCCGCCCAAGACGAAGAAACAGCGGTCGCTGCCATACACGCTCGCGGCAAGGGCTTCTGCCTCTCCGAAGACGCCTTCGTGTGCGGACGGATCACCGATGACGGAAGAAGAGTCTGAGATGTCCGCGGTGAAAGCGCCTTCACCGAGCGAAGAGACAAAGGTGCGTCCTTCGGGGATTTCTTCAAACAGCGCGCCGCTGTGGTGTCCCGGCGTGCAGAAATCATCGCGCGCTTCTTTTGCAAAGTCCAAGAGCGCTTTCGTGAAGGGGGGAAGGTGGGAATGGTCGGTCATTGAATTCAGCTCCTTTGCCTGTATTGTAACATAAGTTGGGGGTTCAGGATTCAGGTTGATGGGTTCAGGGTTAGCTCCGGGACGGCTCCGTCCACTGATTATGAATGAAAGCTCGGCTCTCTAGTTGGAGTGAGGCGTGAGGCGTGGTGGTGTGGCGCATAAAAATCAAAAGCGCCGCAGAATTTTGATAGCGCTTCGCGCCGTCGTCATTTCGAGCGAAGTCGAGAAATCTTTTTCGTTCGCGATCAGGCGGATTATGTTTGTAAACCCTAAACGGGAAACCTGTTATCCTCAAGATCTTCGGGCATCGCCCCATATTATATTCGCGGCGAAGCCGCCACCAGCATTCCTCGTTCGAGCCGGATTTTCATTCGGAGTCAAAGGGGAGCACGCCCTAGGGGCTAACCATGAACTTTGAAGTTTGAAAGTAGGGGTAAGTAGCTAGGGATTAGAAGTCTCAAGTGACTGGTGACTAGTGACTGGCATTCCAGCTCATGGCATCGTCATTACTTATACTTCGCGGCGCTTTCATCATTTTATGCGCCGTACCACCATTTCTAATTTCTCATTCAATCGAGGCTTTCATCCGCAATCAAGGGACGCCCCGCCCCATGGGCTAACCCTGAACATAATCCTATCAACAAACGATTCGATTTATGTTAATATAATAGAGTACATTCATGATGGGGTCGTGCGCGCAAGGAGGCGGGAGAGATCGAAAAAGAATATCAGGTGAATCTTCCAGTCTTCGAAGGGCCGCTGGATCTTTTGCTGCACCTCGTGACGAAGAACCGGATCGATATCCATGACATACCGATCCATGAGATCACCGAGCAGTATCTCGCGTATCTCCGGAAAGCGCAGGAGCTCGATCTGGAGCTGGCGAGCAGTTTCTTCGCCATGGCCTCGACGCTCATCTTCATCAAGTCGCGGATGCTGCTCCCGAAGCGGCGGCAGGAGGCGGCCGATGAGACAGAAGACCCGAGAGCTGAGCTCGCGCGGTCGCTCGAAGAATTCAAGCGGATGAAGGAGATCAAGGGACGCATCGAGGAACTCATCGAAGCCGAGCGGCCGTACTGGAAGAAAGAGCCAGAGGCTATGAAGGGCGGGCTGTATCAGGGGCGGATTTCCCTCTTGAAGCTGCGCGCCGCCTTTCTCTCGCTCTATGACTCTCTCCATGAAGAGGAGGAAGAAATCCTCTCTCCCGAAGAGGTGTCGATGGAGCAGGAAATGGAGACACTGAAGGAAACGCTCTCGCGACTTCGCCGTGTGGATTTCACGCAGTATTTCCGGCGGCTGAAGACACGCCTCCGCCTCGCCGTTACCCTCGTGGCACTCCTTGAACTGATCCGTCTTGGAGAGGCGAGGGTGATCGAAGGCGCAGGGGGACTGGAAATCGTGAGGAATTAGAAATCTCAAGTGACTGGTGACTAGAATACCACTTTCAGGTATCGCCACTATCTATACTTCGCGGCGCTTCTATATTTTTATGCGCCGCACCACCATTTCTAATTTCTCATTTAAACAGAGTCTTCATCCTTAATCGAGGGTTAGCATAACCCTTACACTCATCACCTACAAAGGACAATTATGACAAATACATTGCTTCAGCTATCAGCACTCATCGAAGCCTTTCTTTTTGCAAAAGGAAGTCCTGTCTCTTTGACCGACATGGCAAAGGCCGTGGGAGAAGACTCTCAGATGATCGAGAAAGCGCTCACGCTGCTGTCTGAAAAATATGAAAAGCCAGACTCCGGTTTGACGCTCCATCACACGGGCGCGGGGTACATGCTGGCGACGAAGAAGAAATACGACACATGGCTCTCTTCCCTTCTGGGAAAACAGACGCCGCTCTCGGCTGCGGCGCTGGAGACGCTGGCGGTAGTGGCCTGCAAAGAGCCTGTGACGCGAGTCGAGATCGAGAAGATCCGCGGCGTGGCAGCGGGCCGCGTGCTGGGGCTCCTCATGGAGAAGGGCCTCATCGAAGAAAGAGGACGTCTGGATATCCCCGGACGGCCGATCCTTTATGGTACGACGAAGCGTTTCCTCGCCTGCACCGGGCTTTCGGATGTGAATGAGCTCCGGATGCGCTGGCGAGAAGGACTGGAAGAAGGAGAACTATTTTGAAAGAACGTTTACAGAAGGTATTGAGCCATGCGGGCATCTGTTCCCGCCGCAAGGCAGAAGAACTGATCGAGGCGGGACAGGTCCGTGTGAATGGCAAGGTCATCCGCGAGCTGGGGAGTGAAGCCGATCCTGTTTCCGATCGTATCGAGGTTGCCGGAGAGCGCATCCGTCCTGAGCGGAAACGCTATTTCCTTTTCTACAAGCCGGATAATGTCATCACGTCCGTCACCGACCCGCAGGGGCGGCGCACGGTCATGGACTATTTCAGAAATATCCGTGAGCGCATTTTCCCGGTCGGACGTCTTGACTATCACTCCGAAGGACTGCTCCTCATGACGAATGACGGCGAGCTCGACAACATCCTGACGCATCCGAAGCATGAGGTCAAAAAGGTATATGAAGTCACAGTCCGTGGGAAATATTCACTGAAACTGGCGGATAAAATGTCGAAAGGCGTGCGCATCGACAGCGGGGTGACTGCGCCGTGCGAGATTGAAGTCCTGGGCTATGATAAGGAGAAGAATAAGACAAAGGTACGCATGACGCTCCACGAAGGGAAGAACCGTGAGATCCGTAAAATGATGGCGGCATTCCACTATCCTGTATTCGGACTGAAGCGCGTGCAGTACAGCTTCCTGACGCTTTCTGGCGTCTCCCGCGGGGAATACCGCCGCCTGTCCTTGGAGGAGGTCAAGAAACTGTATGAGCTCCACAAATAAAAAGATCGCCATCATCGGAGCCGGCGTGGCGGGACTTCTGGCCGCTGTCACGGCAGCGGACCGGGGAGCCAAGGTCATGCTCTTTGAAAAAATGCCGAAGGTCGGCCTGAAGATGGGCATCACCGGAAAAGGCCGCTGCAATCTGACAAACAGCGCGCCCATCATGGATTTTATAGGGAAGACGCCGGGCAATGGGAAATTTCTCTACAGTGCCTACGAAGCCTTCTCGAATACAGACCTGCTGGAGCTGCTCCATGGCTATGGCCTTGCGACCAAAGTCGAGCGCGGCGGACGTGTCTTCCCTGCCAGCGATGATGCACAGGAGGTGCGCCACCTTTTCATGCGCCTTCTCAAAGAAAAGAAGGTCGAGCTTCACTTGGAGGAGCCGGTGTCTCATATCGTCGTCACAGATGGCAGGGCAAAGGGCGTCGTCACGAAGAAGGGACGCTGTGATGCCGATGCCGTGATCCTGACGACCGGCGGCGCTTCGTACCCGCGTACGGGCTCGACGGGAGACGGGTATCGGATGGCCGGGGAGATCGGGCACAAGATCACGACCATTCGTCCTGCCCTCATCCCTCTCGTCACGAAGGAAAGCTGGCCGAAAGACCTGCAGGGGCTCTCCCTCAAGAATGTCACACTGTCTCTTTCCGCCGGCGGGCGCAGAAAGGCAGAGGAATTCGGAGAGATGCTCTTCACCCATTTTGGGATCACCGGCCCCATTGTGCTCTCCCTCTCGGATAAAGCCTCCCTTTGGCTCTCGCAGGGACATCCCGTGGAAGCGACGCTCGATCTCAAGCCTGCGCTCACGCAGGAAATTCTCGATAAGCGTGTCCTGAGAGATCTGGAAAAGCATCACCTGAAGCAGATGGCCGGCGCGCTCGTCGAGCTTCTCCCACATCGCATGATCGACGTCGTGCTCTCACTGGCAGGCATCCCCAGGGATCTTCCCGTCAGTGAACTCAAGAAAGCCCAGCGCGCGTCCCTCGTGCAGACGATGAAGTCCATGAAGCTCACCATCACGGGTACACGGCCCATCGACGAAGCCATCGTGACGGCTGGCGGTATCTCCGTCAAAGAGGTGAATCCGTCCACCATGGAATCAAAGAAAGTGGCAGGACTCTACTTTGCCGGAGAGGTTCTCGATATCCACGCCTTCACTGGCGGCTACAATCTGCAGGCGGCCTTCTCGACCGGACACCTGGCAGCGGAAAGTGCAGCTGCATCATTAGTGACTAGTGACTGGTGACTGGTGACTAGTGGCTAGGGATTAGTGGCGCAGGGGGACTGGTGAATAAAAGACTTCAGACTCCCGCATCGTCATTTCGAGCGAAGCGAGAAATCTTCCTTGCAGACCGCTAAACAAAGAATGTGTGAAAGCAGAAATACGTAACACCAAGATGCCGTTTCCCACCAGTGCCTATGTGATACTAACCGCGGTGCCATAGAGATGGAGGGCTACGCTTGAGATGACAACGTCGCGAAGCGTTATCAAAATTCTGCGGCGCTTCATTATTTTTCGCGCCGCACCAACATTTCGCATTTCTCATTTCTAATTTCTCATTCAAGTGAGAATTTCAATCGTAAGCAAGGAACGGCACGCCCCAACGGGCTAACCCTGAACCAATCAAATTCATATAAAGGAGATCATCATTTATGCGAAAATTATCTATCGCTATCGACGGTCCGGCAGGGGCCGGCAAGAGCAGCGTGTCGAAGATCCTCGCATCACGCCTTGGCTATGCCTATCTTGATACCGGAGCGATGTATCGTGCGGTCACCTACGAAGCCCTGAAGAAGGGCCTGACGGATCCGGCGGAAATCATCGCTATGACCGAAGCGCTCGACATGGAAGTAAAGCCCGCTGCGGATGCCATGCATGTCATCGTGGATGGGGAAGATGTGATGCCCTTCATCCGCACGCCGGAAGTTTCCGGGCATGTATCGGAAGTCTCTGCCATCGGCGGCGTGCGCACGGCGATGGTCGCCATCCAGCGCCGCCAGGCCGAAAAAGGCGGCATCGTCCTTGACGGTCGTGACATCGGGACGACTGTCCTGCCGAAGGCCGATGTGAAGATCTTCCTCACCGCCTCCGTCCACACCCGTGCGCTTCGCCGCTTCAAAGAGCTCGAAGCCCTGCATCCGGAGCTTTCTCTCGAAGACATCGAAGCCGATGTGGCCAAGCGCGACTACATGGACAGTCACCGCGAGATCTCCCCCCTGAAGCAGGCAGAGGATGCCATCCTTCTTGATAATGGCGACCTCACGCTCGAAGGCACCGCAGAAGCCATGATCGCCATCTGTGAGAAAAAGTTTCCTGGGTTTAGTAAGTGAGTGACTAGGGATTAAGGACTGGACATAGAGACTTGAAGACATCAGAAATCAGAAATCTAAAGTATTGCGATTTGTCAACTTATGGACTTGGTTAGAAGTGAGAAGCGTGAAGTGAGAAGTGGTGGAAGGGGCGCACAATTTTCAATACCCCTTATTATATAAAATGGCTTGTTCATCATTTATATAAAACTCTACGGCGCTTCCTAATTTTATGCGCCGTACCTTCACTCCTAACTCCTAACTTAATTCGGAAGTTGACTTAAATGTCAGTTAATTAGAAAACGCAATAATAGTCTTATAATCTTCTTGTCTGCTTGCGCTTTATCAACTGCAAACGGCTAACAGCCAACCACCATTTTCAAACGAGGTGAATCCTATGGGCTATGCTATTGTCAGAGCCATTTTAAATTTCTTCTTCTTCGTCATCTTCGGTCTCAAGGTCGAAGGGCGGGAGAATGTGCCTCAGACCGGGGCCATCATCGTTGCGCCGAACCATAAGAGCTACTGGGATCCTCCTGTCGTCGGCGTGGCTTTTAATACCCGCATTATCCACTACATGGCGAAGGAAGAACTTTTCAAAAATCCATTTTTGGGCTGGCTGATCCGTCAGTTCGGCACTTTCCCGGTGAAGCGCGGCAGCGTCGATCGCGCGGCTGTGCGTCAGGCCATCAAGGAAATCAAGGAGGGCAATCCTCTCGGCATTTTCCCGGAAGGTACCCGCATCAAGAGAGAGGGACTCGGCCGTTTCCACACGGGCATGGCATCCCTCGCTCTCATGACCGGCACTCCGGTCATCCCTGTCGCCGTCCTCGGCACGATGGACCTGCCTCGTAAAAACGGTCCCTTTGCCGTCCTCATCGGCAAGCCGATCGAAGTCAAAAAGCAGCGTCCGACCGATGAGAAAGTGGCTGAGCTCAATGACATCGTGAAGGCAGAAATTCAAAAACTGATGGATGATTATAAAAAGTGACTAGGGACTAGTGACTGGTGGCTGGTGACTGGTGACTAGTGACTGGAATGCCAGCACAAGGCATTGCCATTATTTATACTTCGCGGCGCTTCCATATTTTTATGCGCCGCACCGCCATTTCGCATTTCTAATTTCTCATTCGATCGAGGCTTTCAAACGTAATCAAGGGGCGAGCCGCCCCATGGGCGAACCCTGAACCCTGAACCCTTTATTTTGCTATTGAACTTTTTTATTTCAAATATAATGCCTGCTCTATAGCGGGCGCTTCAATTGAGAATTAAAATCATGGAAATCTATAAATCGAAAGTGATGGGCTTCTGCTACGGCGTGAAAAGAGCCATGAAAATCGCGGAAAATGCGGCAAATTCGGGCATTAAGGCCGTTACCTACGGTCCCATCATTCACAACCCGCAGGTGGTCGGCCGGCTTTCTGAAAAAGGCGTGCATCCGGTGGAAGACCTGGATACTTTGACCGATGAAACTGTAATAATTCGCTCGCACGGAGTGGGCCCTTCGTGCTATAATAAACTCAAGTGCAAAAATCTGGCCCTAATGGACGCGACGTGCCCTTTCGTCAAAAGAAACCAGGAGATCACCAAAGACCTTGTGGCTGATGGAAAGACCGTCGTACTCATCGGTGAAAAGAAGCACCCGGAAATGAAGAGCGTAGCGGAGTGGGCAGTGGGTCATTCCTTCCAGGTAGAAACCCTCGAAGATGTAGACCAGCTTCCAGACATGGAAGAGGCGCATATCGTCACGCAGACCACATTTTCGGTGGCTTTGGCTGACCAGCTGGTGCAGGCGATCCGGCAACGGATCCCGCATGTATTTCTTCACAAATCAATTTGTGATGCGACCATGCAGCGGCAGCAGGCGGCGCGTGAGCTGGCGAGGAAAGTAGATGTGATGATTGTCATCGGCGGGCGCAACAGCGCTAATACCAGCCGACTGGCAGACGTATGCAGGAGCGAAGGCGCCTGCGTCCATCATATCGAAACGGCAGAGGAACTAAAATCTGAATGGTTCCAAACCCGGGACAAGATTGGCATCACCGCCGGTGCATCCACACCGGACTGGATCATAGAGGAGGTAGTTTTTATTATGGAAAACATGAAAGAAATGCTGGAACAGGAAGAAATGAACCTGGACGTGCATAAAGGCAGTGTAGTAGAAGGGGAAGTTGTCGACGTACTCGATGACAAAGCCTATATTTCCTTCGGCTACAAAACAGAAGCTGTACTGCAGGCTCATGAATATGCATTCCCGGCACCAGCATCTCTGAAAGACGTACTCAAAGTTGGCGACAAACTTCGTGTACAGATTGTCAGCGGTGTCAAAGAAGACAGCACCATTTACGTATCCAAGATCAAAGTTGACCGTCTGGCTGACTGGGATGTTGTTGAAGAAGCTTTCGAAAAAGGCGAAGCTGTAGAATGCGAAGGCATCGAAGCGATCAAAGTTGGTCTGCTCGTTCAGCTGAAGTCCCTCCGCGGCTTCATTCCGCTGTCTCAGGGCGACCTGCGCTTCGTTCACTCCCTGCAGAACCTGGTCGGACAGAAATTCCCGGCTAAGATTCTCGAAGTCGACCGCGCTAAGAATAGACTGGTTCTCTCCCGCAAAGCAGTACTGGAAGATGCTAGAAACAATGAAATGGATGAAATCGAAGCTGCTTATGAAAACGGCGACGTTCTTCAGGGCACTGTCAAGAAGATCATGCCATACGGTGCTTTCATCGGCATCAATGGCGTAGAAGGCCTGCTCCACATCTCCGATATCTCTTGGAAGAAGATCGGCAAAGTGGAAGACGTCCTCAAACCAGATCAGGTGATCGACGTCAAGATCAAATCCTTCGATCGTGAAAAGCAGAGAATCTCCTTCTCTCACAAAGACTGCCTCCCGAATCCATGGGAAACCGCTGTCACCAACCACGCTGCTGATGACATCGTAGACGCTAAAGTCGTCAAGATTCTGGAATTCGGCGTTATCGTTGAACTCGAAGACGGCCTCACCGGTCTGCTCCACATCAATGAAATGACCGACGACCACAACAAGAAACCGGGCGACATCTGCCAGGTCGGCGATGATCTGAAAGTCAAGATCATCAACATCGACGAAGCTCGCAGAAGAATCTCCTTCTCCCTCGTCGAAGCACCAGCTCATGATGCTGAATAAGAGAAAATGATAAAAACCGCGTTGCGCCGATGCGCAATGCGGTTTTTTATTGGCTATGGCAGTAGAAACGCTACAGCCGCCAGTGACTTTATGGGAGTATGGGATGCTCCGAAGTGAAAAACACGGGATTACTTGACTTTGCTTCTGGCCTATCATACAATTTTATTTACAGTGAAAATGGGAAAGTGTTGCTTCTCTCTTTGGAGAGGGTCGGTTGCAGGAAGCCGGAAAGGAGCACGTTCCCTGGTTAAGGAAACACTGATTCAATCGTTATCGGATTTTATTCTTGGATTTTTATACAGATCGAGGGGACATTCGACGCGAATAGCGAGCTATTTAAGGAGAATGTCGACGACACTATGTATAAAAATCCATATGAAATCTGATTCTGCGATTTAATCAGCGGTTCCTTAATATATGATTTCCATAGAAAAGAAAGGAATGGGCTCATGAGTAAACCTCTCGTAGCCATCGTCGGGCGGCCGAATGTTGGCAAATCGACTTTGATCAATGGGCTGGCGCAGCGTCGCGTGTCCATCGTAGAAGATATCCCGGGCGTCACCCGTGACCGCATCTATTGTGATGTGAAATGGCTGAACCGCGAATTTACCCTGATCGATACCGGCGGTATCGAGTTTAGAAATGAGAAAGACCAGATCTCGAGCGGCATCCGCCAGCAGGCGGAGCTGGCGATGGAAGAGGCGGATGTGATCCTCTTCGTGCTTGATGCACGCGCCGGACTGACGTCAGATGATGAGATCATCGCTGGGATTCTGCGCCGCACGGGGAAACCGGTCGTCGTGGCTGTCAATAAAGTGGACAGCGAGAATCAGGAGATGGATGTATACGAATTCTATTCGCTGGGGCTGGGGGATCCGATCGGGATTTCCGCAGTAAACCGTCTCTCTTTCGGCGAGCTTCTGGATCGGATCACGGAAGGTTTCCCCGAGCAGACGGAGGAGGAGTCGGAAGATATCATCCGCACCGCCATTGTGGGACGCCCGAATGTCGGGAAGTCCACCTTGATCAATTCGCTTCTGGGCTATGAACGCTCGCTCGTGGCGGATGAAATGGGGACGACGCGAGATGCGGTCGATTCACTCTGGACTTACAAGGGAAAGACCTTCATCCTGGTCGATACGGCGGGTATGAGAAAGAAGAGCAAGATCGATGAGCCGCTGGAAAAATACAGTGTCATCCGTTCTATCCGCGCCATCGATAACTGCGATGTGGCGATTTTCGTGCTGGATGCGATCGATAAGCTGACGGAGCAGGATAAGAAGATCATCGGCTATATCCATGAGGCAGGGAAGGGGCTGCTCCTTTTCGTGAACAAATGGGATGCGGTCGCCAAAGAGACGAATACGATGGTGGAATTCGAAAAGGAAATCAAGAATGGCCTGCCCTTTGCGTCCTATGTGCCGATGCTCTTCGGCTCGGCGCTGACAAAGCAGCGCATCCATCGTCTGGGGGATATGATTTACAATGTAGCTGAGCAGCAGAGTCTGCGCATCCCGACGTCGGTCCTGAATGACCTTCTGGAAGATGCGAAGATGGTGAATCCGCCGCCGGCACATTCTGGCCGTGTGGCGAAGATCTACTACATGACGCAGGTGGGAATTCGTCCGCCGACGTTCGTCATGTTTGTGAATGATGCGAACCTCATTCATTTCTCTTATGTCCGTTTCATCGAGAACCGGCTGCGTGAGTCCTTCAGCTTCGAAGGTACGCCGATCCGCATCGTGGTACGAAGCAAGAAGGATGGTGAAGAGGCGTGATGGATGGCATAGTTTGGATCGTGCTGGCGTACTTCATCGGCGCGGTGCCAAGCGGATATATTATCGGACGTGTATTTTATGGCGTGAATCTGAAAAAGGTGGGGAGCGGCAATATCGGTGCGACGAATGCGTATCGTGAGCTGGGCGCCGTCGCGGGCCTTTCCGTCTTTATCTGCGACTTTTTGAAGGGATTCCTTGCGGTGCATCTGGGGATGCCGGATCCTACGCTGGTGCTTGCGTGTGCGATCTTTGCGATCGTCGGCAATGACTGGTCCGTTTTCCTGAAATTCAAGAGCGGAAAGGGCGTCGCCTGCGGCGTGGGCGCTTTCGCCTACATCTGCGCTCCGGCTGTGCTGGCGGCCTTCCTCGTATGGCTTGCCATCTTCAAGTGGAAGCACATCGTTTCCCTTGGCTCCATTGTGGCAGCGCCGGTCGTAGCGATCGTCATGTTCTTCATGGATAAGCCGATCGAGTATGTGGCATTTGCTGCAGTCGCAGCCATCATCATTATCGGCAAGCACAAAGACAATATCGGGCGGCTCCTTCGCGGAGAAGAGAAGCCGATTTCCCGGGAAAAGAGGTAGCAGATGAAAGTAGCTATGATAGGTGCCGGCGGCTGGGGGACAGCGATGATGATCTCCCTCGCAGCGCGGCATGATGATCTTTTCATGTACTGCAGAAATCCGAAAACAGCACAGGAAATGCAGAAGAGCCGCGAAAATACGAACTACCTTCCGGGCTGCCGCATCCCGCTCCACGTGAAGATCACGAGCAGTCTGGAGACGGCGGTGAAGGGGGCAGGCTGCGTCATCCTCTGCACACCGTCGCATGCAGTCGAAGCCACGGCGGAAAGTCTCGTGCCGTGGTTGGAGAAGGATACCGTCGTCGTCTGTGCGTCCAAGGGACTTGCGGATCATGCCGGTCATCGACTTTCCGAGGTCATCACGGATAAGGTGAAGGGCATCACGAAAAAAATCGTCGTCCTCTCCGGGCCGAACCATGCCGAGGAAGTCGGTCGTGGGCTGCCGTGTGCGACCGTCGCCGCGTCCGAAGTGCCGGAAGCGGTACAGGTGGTGCAGGACCTTTTCATGAGCCCGGTCTTCCGCGTGTATCGCAGCGATGACATCAAAGGTGTCGAGTACGGCGGCGCGCTGAAGAATATCATGGCGCTCGCCTGCGGTGTGCTGGATGGCATCGGCCTCGGCGATAACAGCCGCGCGGCTCTCATGACACGCGGGCTGGTCGAAATGACCCGCTTCGGCGTACACTTCGGCGCGCAGATGACGACCTTCTTCGGCCTTTCCGGGATGGGAGATCTCGTCTGCACCTGCACGTCTGTCCACAGCCGCAACCATACCGCCGGTATGATGATGGCAGAAGGCAAGACGGCGAAGGAAATCACGGAAGGCACGAATATGATCGTAGAAGGCATCCGCACGGCGCGTCTGGTGCATGACATCGCTGTCCGTGAGCATATCGATATGCCGATCACCGAAGAAGTCTGTCATCTGATCGATGGCGACCACACGGCATTGGAAGCTCTCGAAGCCCTCATGCGCCGCGCCAAGAAAGCGGAGTCTGAGACGTATCCGATGTAATAGTGACTAGTGACTGGTGACTAGTGACTAGGGATTAGGGGCGCAAAGTGACTGGTGACTTACATGCCACTTTCGGTCATCGCCCTATTTATACTCCGCGGCGCTTCTGATTTTTATGCGCCGCACTACAACCCCGAACCCCAAACCCTGAACCCTGAACCTTCCCCCTCAAAGAGCCCCGGCTAAAGTCGGGTGCTCTTTTTTATTTTCCTATGCTATAATAGAAGCCATGGAACAGGAAAAATTATCACAGAAGAAAACCGTGTCCTTCATCACACTGGGCTGCAAGGTGAACCAGTATGACAGTGACGCGATGCGTACCCTTTTCGTCCGGAACGGGTACAGCCCGGCAGAAGGCGATGACGCGGATGTCTATGTCATCAATACCTGCTCTGTCACCAGCGTCGGTGACAGAAAATCTCGCCAGATGGTGCGCCGCATCCGCCGCGCGCACCCGGATGCCATCATTGCCGTTGCCGGCTGCTATGCGCAGCTCGCGCCCGAGGCCTTTGAAGAGATGGGGGACGTAGATGTCATCGTCGGCCACCAGAACCGCACGCATATCGTCGAGTACGTCGAAAAAGCGCGGACAAGCGACAAGCCGCTGAATGAAGTCGTGGACATCATGAAGGTGAAAGATTTCGAAAATATGGAGGTCGACCCGGAAGGAGAGGTCAAGACCCGCGCTTTCATCAAGGTGCAGGAAGGCTGCGACAACTACTGCACCTTCTGCATCATCCCCTATGCGCGAGGCAAGCTGAAGTCCAGAAAGCAGGAGGATGCCGTTTCAGAAATCAAAAAGCTCGTCGATCGCGGCTATCGCGAAGTCGTGCTGACAGGCATTCATCTTGGCAACTACGGCAAGGATCTCCATGACGGGACTTCCCTTTCCAGCCTCGTCGCTGAGCTTGTGAAGATCCCGGACCTTCTCCGCATCCGCTTAGGCTCTATCGAGTCTGTCGAACTCTCCGAAGAGCTGATCCAGATCATCGAGAATGAGCCGAAGGTGTGCCGCCATCTCCACCTCCCCATCCAGTCGGGCTCGGACAGCGTGCTGAAAGGCATGAACCGCCATTACCGCTTGGCCAAATACAAGGCACTCATTGCCGAGCTGCGTGACAAGATCCCGGGGCTTGCTCTGACAACGGATCTCATCGTCGGCTTCCCGGGAGAAACGGAAGAAAACTTCAAGGAGACACTGGAAACACTGAGGGAAATCCGCTTCTCCGGCATCCACGTCTTCCCGTACTCCCAGCGTACCGGTACCCCGGCGGCAACATATCCGGACCAGGTATCCAATGAGGTGAAAAAGGAGCGCGTCCATCGCGTACAGGAGCTGGAAAAAGACATTGCGAAAGACTACCGTGAACAGTTCCTCGGCAAGGTCGTCCATGTCCTCGCCGAAGAAGTCAAGAACGGCTGGTACGAAGGCCTCACGGATGAATACATCCGCGTCACCATCTGCAGTGAAGGTGTAGAGCGGGGCATCATGTACCCGGTCCGCATCACCGCCATCACCGAAGAAGGAATGGTGGGGAATATTGAAAATCAGGAATTAGAAATTAGAAATTAGAAATTAGGAATGAAGGCAGCGGCTTCGCCGCGAATATATGGGGCGATGCCCGAAAGTAGCTTGTAAGTGATTAGTGACTGGTGACTGGGAGACATCAGACTTCAGACGTCTGACTTCTGAATAGCACACTGACCGTTCTGTAAGGAAGGTCTGCAGGCTATGCTTCCAATGATGACGGCGCGTAGCGCTATCATCATTCTGCGGCGCTTCATTATTTTTTGCGCCGCACCACCCCTGTTGAACCTCTGAACCTATAGAACCTGCGGAACCCTTTGTTAGTCATTTAAGGAGGAAATACTATGTCTGACTGCATTTTCTGCAAAATCGCTGCCGGTGAAATCCCGAGCACCAAAGTTTATGAAGATGACAACTGGTTTGCTTTCAAGGACATCGAGCCCTGCGCGCCTGTCCATATCCTTGTCATTCCGAAGAAACATGTCGACAACATTCTGGCATTCGATGAAGAGTACAACAAAAACTTCGCTGACTTCTTCCTCGTCGTGAAGAAGATCGCGGAAGAAGCCGGTCTCAAAGAAAACGGCTTCCGCCTCGTCATGAATACAGGCGAAAAAGCAGGACAGTCTGTCTTCCATTTCCACGCCCATATCATCGGCGGCAAAGAAATGGGCTGGCCGCCATTTCCTGAAAAATAATGAGGAATTAGGAATTAGAAATGAAGGAGGCGGCTTTGCTGCGAATATATATGGGGCGATGCCCGAAGGCTGGAGGATAGAAGTCAGATGTCTGTTGTCAGAAGTCAGATGTCTCCTGGTCTCTTGGTCTAATCCCTAATCCCTGGTCACTTTTTTTCATAAAACAGATTGACAGAATGCCACTTGTACTTTATACTAATTAAGTGTGCAATAGCACCCCATCAGTCTTATTGGGAGGGAGGGATATAGATGTCTGAAATCAAAGTTCAAAAGGGCGAAACTCTTGAAAGTGCTCTTCGCAGATTTAAACGTTCCTGCCAAAAAGCCGGGGTTCTTTCTGAAGTAAGAAAACGTGAACATTATGAAAAGCCCAGCGTAAAACGTAAACTGAAATCTGAGGCCGCAAGAAAACGTAAGTTTAAGTAATAGGCAGTAAGGTGATGGAGTTGTCAATTAAGGAACAGCTGATGGCAGACATGAAGACTGCCATGAAAGCAAAAGAAGAAGGCCGTTTGGCATTAGGCGTTATCCGTATGGCACGGGCGCATATTCGTCAGGCAGAAATTGACGATGGACACGCGGATTTTGATGATGATCAGGTTCTTGCAGTCCTCCGGAAGGAAGTGAAGCAGCGGAAAGAAACGCTTGCTGAAATCAAGGATTCCGGCAGAGATGACCTGGTTGAGGAAACCCAAAAGGAAATTGCCGTGCTTGAAAAATATCTTCCGCCAGAAATGACAGAAGATGCCATTCGTGCAGTTGTTATTGATGTGATTTCTGCTTTGGATCCGGAACGAAAAAATCTTGGTACGGCGATGAAAGCAGTCATGGCGAAACTAAAAGGGAAAGCAGATGGAAAAGTGGTTAACCGCCTTGTCCGGGACGTACTCGGCTGACTCTTTTATTGCTTGACAAGTATAAGATGCTTGATGTATTCTTAATTCACAAGTTAATATTACGTCAAAGATGACTCATTCCTTCGGGAGTGGGTCATTTTCGTTTGGTGGAACTTGGTTGTAAAGGATACAGCCGTTCTAAAAAACTTATAGGAGGTTTTAAAATGAACAAAGATTTGCTGTATTGGATTCCGGCAGGACAGTATGGGAAAGAGGGTGTTCTTTCTTTATTGGCACAGCATCCTGAAATCAGATTTGTATCGCTCATCGGAATCGATCTTGCAGGCAATGATACAGATGAGAAAATTCCGATTGAAATATTTATGAAAGACTATGATGATTTCTTTGCGGGAAAAGCCGTGCAGACGGACGGCTCTTCTGTTGTATTTATGAATATAGCCACCTTGAATGATGCCAGAGTTGATTTTGTTGCAGACAGCACAGTTAACTGGTATGTAGATTATAATGACGAAAATGTGGACGATGCGACGGGACTGCCGGTGGGAACGCTGCGTATTCCCAGTTTTCTTATACACAATGACAAATTTATTGATTCCCGTTCTATTTTGAAACGGTCTTGTGATTATGTGGCGGAAGAATTAAAAAAACTCATTGCGGGAAAAACCATAAAGGGGATGGAGAATTTTCCGACAGGTGAAATTCAGGATATTGTTTTTACAACGGGTACCGAATTGGAATTTTGGGTAAAGACGCCGAGTGAAAAGGAAACAGTGCAGCATTTATCCATTTCTCAACGCTTGAAAGAACAGTATTGGCAAAGAATGCGTGGAAATGTCCGTACTGCGATGGAACAGGCTATTGAGGAACTCGATGCCAGGGGCATGCATGTGGAAATGGGACATAAAGAGGTCGGCGGCATTAAATCAAAAGTGGATGACGGCGGCCATATTTTTGATGTCTGTGAACAGCTGGAATTGGATTGGCTCTTTTCTACCAATCCGTTGCAGGCAGCAGATAATGAATTGACTGCCCGTATTATAATCCGTGAAGTATTTCGCAGAAACGGTCTTGATGTATCTTTTAAGGCAAAACCGATTATCGGGGTTGCAGGAAATGGTGAACATACCCACGTGGGATTTGCCGCCCGCCTTAAGAATGGAAAAGTTTTGAATCTCCTTGCACCGGAAGATTTGAAAAAAGAATATCTTTCTACCATTGGATATGGATTTATCATGGGCGTCTTGAATAATTATGAAGCGACCAATCCATTTATTTCATCTACGACGGACGCGTTTAACCGGCTTAAACCCGGATTTGAAGCACCGGTTTGTATTGTGACATCTCTTGGGCATAAACCGGAGCAGCCCTCTCGGAATAGAAGTATTCTGATCGGTTTAATTCGTGATTTGGGGAATCCAAAGGCGACCCGATTTGAACTTCGTGCGCCAAATCCCTTTACAAATACCTATCTGGCTGTTTCCTGCCTGTACCTGACAGCATTGGATGGTGTGAAATATGCGGTAAATTGCGGAAAGACACCTGATGAACTTTTAAAGGAGCTTTCTAAAACTGCCGGAGAAGATGCCGATTATCTGCAGAAAGAAAGAGAGTACCGCTGCGAGAAGAATGTGTTCGAAGATTATACGCAGGAAGAGCGGGATGCAGTATTCGGGAAACCGCCTGCCACGGTATGGGAAAATGTAAAAATTATGAAAGAAAACCCTGATAAAGTGGCTGTCTTGACGCAGGGGGATGGTATTTCTGACGCTATCGTAGATTCTTTTGTGGCCGGTATTGTATATCGGTGGGAAAATGAGTTGATTGATCGTTTGATCCCGGACACAGAAGCAGCTGTTAAGCGTTATAAGAAACTTATTCATGAAGATGAACTTGATGAAGAACGTTGGGATAGCATCAGTGCCAAGCGTATTGAGCTTATCAAGGATGGCAGGCATAAAAAATGCATCTGTACCAAACTGAAGGAGGCATTGAAGCGAAAGGACTATGATATGGCTTCCAATCTGCAGCGGGAAATGGTCCGCAAGACGGAAGCACTTGGTGAAGAATATCGTACATATGCTTTGAATATCATCGATTGATACCGGAATGAATTTGTTTTTGTCCAAAGGAACTGAACCGTAAAAAGGAGATAATCCTTGTTTTACGGTTTTTTTCTTTTACAGAGGCCGGATTTTTTCAAGCGTGGCGAGAATAGCGGTTTTCTGATATTTCCGTTATCTAAAAATTTAAAGGGATTCTTACGGAATGACAATGATCAAAATATGTATACTGAAATGAATAGCAGCTGGAAAAATGAAATAAAACGCAGAATTCAGGCTTTTCTGACATTTGAAGCCAAATCATTCGGGGAAATGATAAATATTTTTTATGCCGGTATGACGTACCTTTATCTGAATGTAGAAATAATTTGCATTATCAAGTGCCTTTATGCTAACCTAAAGGCAGAAATTTATTATTTGTTTTATATATAGGGAAGTTATCTAATTCTCTGAATACTTGTTCATGCGGTGCTATCAATAAGATGATTCGAAGTCGGATGGGAGAAGGGTAAACGGGAACTTTCTATGGACAAGGAGTTTTTTCTTAGGCATATAAAGCAAAAGAAAGATATTTACGGTGAGATTTTCAAGTATAGTAGATGCTTTGACATAAATAATAATATAAATGTTTTTGGTGTTTCTGCTAACTGTCTGATGGAAGCCCGGTCCAGTGAAGAAGAAACGGAATCGGGAAGGGAGCTTGTGTTTTTCAGGCATATAGATTTGTTGTCTGCTTACTTACAGTAGGCGTTTTTTATTGTCATAAGGGGTTATAAACGGTAAAGTGCCGTTTGTTATTTATCAGTTTTTTTAGATGGGAGGTATTCATGGAATGAAGAATGCAGTGCAGAAAACGGTCGGGAAGAAACGTAAGGGATTTATGCTTATTGAACTTCTCATGGTGGTAGCGATTATCGGGGTCTTAGCAGCGGTAGCAGTGCCTAATTTTATCGGTTTGACTGATGAGGCGAAAATAGCGCGTATCCAGGCGGATTTATCGACGCTCGGTTCGGCGGTAGAGGTGCACTATGCAAAACATGGAAGCTATCCTGCGGCGATTGGTGACTTGGTGAATGCGACAGGCAAGGACGGTTTTCTTAAGAGCGAACCGAAACCGCCGATTGATGGGGAAGCTTATTCTTTGAATGCCGCCACCGGGGAAGTCACTTATGTATTTAAGGGGACAACCTATTCGTCTTTTGGGAAAAATACGAAAAAGGGTTAGTATCAATAGAGTATTTCAATGACTGATGAAAAGCGCTTGCTGAATGTGGGCGCTTTTTGTAATTTTAAAAGAAAAATAAGATGATAAAATGGAGGCGAAAAGGCAGTATTGATGGATATGAAGGTACTTGCTGAATGTGGAATTATGATAAGCCTGTAAAAGGGAAGACATACATTTGAAAGTAAGCGGCTTGACAGATTGGGAGGAAAGTTTTATGATAATTTACAATTTAATAGCATTGAATAAACCGTTGATGTGGAGATAAAAACAGCAAGTGCACTTACAGGGAGCCGGGATATTGAGAAGCCGGCAGAACGCAGACTGTTAAATGGACCACGGAGGGCATGGTGAAAGTGAAAACGATTAGCTTATGACGTAAGGCATACGTAAGTTGCCGGAAGTATGTTGGTACTTCGCTAAGAGCAGGCTTAGGCTTGAAACAAGGTGGCACCGCGGTATATCCGTCCTTGGCAGTAATTGCTGAGGACGTTTTTATTTTGGAAAGAGGTATTATTGTGGATACACGAAGACGATGGCGCATGATGATGGAAACTGAACTGGAAATATAAGAAATCGGATGATGTGAAAAACGGAGAAAAAGATTATGAATACGAGATTTGGAGAATTCGGCGGACAGTATATTCCGGAAATCTTGATGAGTGAAATCAATCATGTGGCGGAAGCTTATGAAAAGTATAAAAATGATTCTGCATTTAAGGCGGAACTGAAAAATTTGTATGAAAACTACACGGGCCGTCCGTCCATGCTGTATGAAGCGAAGAGGATGAGGGCAGATCTGGGCGGGCCGAAAATTTATTTGAAAAGAGAAGACTTAAACCACACAGGTGCTCATAAGATTAATAACTGCATCGGACAGGCGCTGCTTGCAAAACGTATGGGAAAAACACGGCTTATTGCGGAAACGGGAGCCGGTCAGCATGGTGTGGCTGCAGCTACTATCGCAGCGCTTCTGGGGATGGAATGTGAAATATTCATGGGAGAAATCGATACGGAGCGGCAGGCGCTGAATGTGTACCGTATGCGTCTTTTAGGAGCAAAGGTCAACGCAGTGAAAACCGGTTCCAGAGTTCTGAAAGATGCCGTTAATGCGGCTTTTCAGAATTGGAGCGCCCGCTGTGATGACACTCATTACCTGATAGGCTCTGCTGTGGGACCTGCTCCATTTCCGGAAATGGTCAGAGACTTTCAGTGCTGTATCGGGGAAGAATCAAAAGAACAGATGATGAAAAAAGAAGGACGACTTCCGGATGCCGTATTTGCCTGTGTGGGCGGCGGCAGTAATTCTATCGGCACCTTTTATCCCTATAAAGATGATACCGATGTACAGCTCATCGGATGTGAAGCCGGAGGGAAAGGGATCGATACTTCTTACCATGCGGCAACAATTGCGAAAGGACGTATCGGTGTATTTCATGGAATGAAATCCCTTTTCTGTCAGGATGATGACGGAAATATTGAAGAAGTATATTCCATTTCGGCAGGATTGGATTATCCCGGTGTCAGCCCTGAACATGCTTATTTTCATAAGATTGGCAGAGCTAAATACATGGCGGTTACAGATGAAGAAGCTGTGCAGGCCTTTGAATATCTGGCTAAGACAGAGGGCATTATTTGCGCGATTGAAAGTGCACATGCAGTGGCAGGAGCCACGAAATATGCTAAGAATATGGGAGAAAACGAAATCATACTGATTACTTTGTCCGGACGTGGAGATAAAGATGTAGCAGCCATTGCCCGTTATCGCGGACAGGATCTGAAAGAATGAGGAGGAAATCATGAGCCGTATCAAGGAAGCGTTTAAAGACGGAAAAGCACTGATTGGATTTCTGACTGCCGGCGTACCGTCAGCAGAAGATACATTAAGGTATATGGAAGATCTGGAAACAGCCGGAGCCGATCTGATTGAAATCGGAGTGCCCTTCTCGGATCCGGTTGCTGATGGTGCCGTCATTATGGAAGCCGATGTACAGGCATTGAAAAATAAAGTCCATCTTCCGCAAGTCATGGAAATAGTAAAAGCATTTCGGAAACAGTCGGAAACACCTTTAGTATTTTTGACCTATTACAATCCTATATTTAACTATGGAGTAAAAAAATTCTTTGAAGAAGCAAAGGACATCGGACTGGATGGCGTAGCCATTCCCGACCTGCCCTATGAAGAACAGATGGAAATACGTCCTTTTGCCGATACATATGGAATAGATATCATACAGATTATCGGACCGGCATCGGAAAAACGTATCTGCCAAAATGTGGAAAATGCGACCGGATTTGTGTACATCGTATCTTCTGTTGAATCGGCAAATCGGAAAGCAGATATAAAAAGAAATTTGGCAGATATCATCTCCGTTATTCGGAAAACGACAGATACGCCCATCGTGGTGGGACTTGATGGTCATCATCCGGAAGAACTTCAAAAGATGAAAGAAATGGCTGATGGAATTACCACAGGAAGCATCGTGGTGGATATGATAAATAAAAACGGGAAAGAAGCGGGAGCGCCTATACAGGAATATGTGGAAAAACTGAAAATTTCCATAAAAGGCTGAAAGAATTTTGAAAAGGAAATCGGAAGCGATATTCTTCAGGAAATATCTTCTTAGAATTAATAGGTTAATCAATCAAGAGCATATCTGGTGTTTCACAGGCCTCATAAAATTATTATCAGTGAAAAAGGATACACAAAAATACGGAAAAGCTTTTTCAGGAACATTCTTTGTAGAAATGCTCCTGAAAAAGCTTTTCCGTATTTTTTAGAATATAAAAATATTGATGCAACCTTGTTATATTGTAACAATTGTAAATTACCATGTTACAAATGAAGAGAATCTTTTCCCCGACAAATAATCAAATGTCCCTTTTATTTTTGGAAACGTGATGGAACAGGCGCAAAGAAGCTGGTGGGGAATATGAAGAGCCTTGGAGATCTCGAAGCTCTTTTTATTGCCATACTTGGTATCGCCTAAGATGGGGTGACCTATGGAAGCGAGGTGGGCGCGGATTTGGTGGGGGCGGCCGGTGATGAGCCGGACTTCCAGCAGAGAGCAGATCGTCCTCGCTTTTTCTATGGTGGAGATTCTTTTGTACCTCGTTTCTATGGGTACAGCATTGTCTTTTTGCTCTGTAATGATAGTGACTTGATTCGCTGATTCATTTTTTATGAGGAAGCCTTTCAGGGTGTCCTGTTCTTTTGTTTCTCCTAAGACGATGCAGCGGTAGTATTTATGAAGGGTACGGTTCTTGATGATTTCATTCAGCATTTGCAGACCTTTGACAGTTTTTCCGCAAAGAACGATACCGCTTGTATTTCTGTCCAGACGGTTGCATACGGATGGCTTCGCTGTGGAATGATTATTGTAATGGCAATAGTCCAGCAGAGCGTCATTCAGGGATAATTCATTGGAGTTATCACTTTGGGTCAGTATGCCTGCCGGTTTGTCTACGATGAGGATATGCTCATCTTCGTAGATGATGCGTCGTGAAAAGGGGAAGGCAGATTTCTTTTGTGAGGGATCTGCGTTTTTCTTTTCCGAGAATGTATGGAATGTTTCATCGGAAAACCATATTTTTATGTTGTCTTTTTCCCGGAGAATTTCTTTTCCCGTGCATTTTTCATCGTTCCATGTGATATTTTTCTTGCGGAAGCTTTTGTGGAACAGGCTTGCCGGAGCCTGGGGCAGGAGTTTGCAAAGGTACTTGAAAAGCGTCTGTCCTTCTTCTGCTTTGGTGATGGTAAATTCTTTCATGGTAAGCTCCTGTATAGAGAAAAATTCTTCGAGATTTTTTAATTGTGCCGTTTTGGTGCTGCTGGTATATCACTCACCAGCCGCAAGGACAAGTGAACCATTTTTACGCGTCGTTCTGCTCCTTAATAACAGATAATAAAAGCCGGCAGACGACTGACAGAGGAGAGAGTTTCATTCTTACCTTTCGTGTCACTCCCTCGAGCCAGTATCCTCCACCACTGACGTAGTCCCCCTCCTTATAGATAAGGGGGTTCTCACATTTCTTTATTTTTACTATTAAAGCCACCTTTCTAAACAACGGTTCGCTAAAATACTTTATGAAACTAAAAGGTAAGCTGAAAGGCTTCTTTAGAAGGAGCTGGTGCGTGCAGCGCGGCTGAGGATGCTTGCTGTAATGACTTTAATCGTGAGGGTAGAGGATCATTTTGCCCCTTTGTATTATTTCGTAAGTTAGCTATTTCATTTTTTCAGCGGCAGTATAGTGCGGCTTGGTATCTGCGCAAGAAATACGCCGGCTGTCATGCAGAGGATACCGATGAGCTGCTTTCCGGTAAAGGATTCATTCAGAAAGAGCACGCCGCAGAGTCCGCCAAAGACTATTTCCAGACTTAGGAGCATGGTGGCTTCCGTGGCAGGGAGATATTTCTGTCCCACTGCCTGTAAGGTATATGCGACACCGGTAGAAAGTATGCCTGTATATAAAATGGGCCACCAGGAGGACAGTATGCTTGAAATAGAAACGGTTTCAAAGAAGAAGGCCAGAATAAGGTTGCATATACCTACGACCATGAATTGTCCTGATGAGAGTGTGACAGGCGGGAAACGCTGCGTCAGATAGTTGAGGAGAATGATATGGGCCGCGTAGCAGACGGCACAGAGAAGCACTAAGAAATCTCCATATCCGATATCGAGTGTTTCCGTGATGGAAATAAAGTAGACCCCCGCCATGGCAAGAATGACACCGAAGATATGGTTCAGGCGCAGTACCTGCCCGAAGAAAAGACCGATGACCGGAACCATGAGCAGGTAAGTGGCAGTAAGGAAACTTGTTTTTGATGCCGTGGTGTATTGAAGGGCGACCTGCTGAAGAGTGGCGCCGCCGCAGAGAAGTATACCCGCCATAAGAATGGCAACCCAGATGGAAAAGGGAGCTTTTTTCGGATTTCTGCCGGAAGGATAATAATAAATAATAGGAAGCAGAGACAGGGAACCTAAAAGGAAACGGATCCCGTTAAAAGCGTAGGGGCCGATGGAATCCATGCCTATAACTTGCGCGACGAAGGCAAAGCCCCAGATAAGAGCTGCTAAAAGAAGCAGTAACCGATATTTCATGTGATTGGATGTACTCCGTTCGTTATAATAGATACATACTATTATAGCGAATAGATGATGGACTATAAAGGAGAAATTGAATGAAAATCAAAATGGCGGCGATTGATCTGGACGGAACTCTTCTTCGTGATGACATGTCGATTTCCGATTACTCCAAGGATATTATCCGGAAAGCGGAACGCAGGGGGATACGCATCGTGCTGGCGACGGGACGAATGTTTGATGCGGCGCGTCCCAAGGCAGAAGAATTGGGACTTTCTGATACACCTTTGATTTGTTATACCGGCGCATGGATCATGATGAGCCGTTCCGGGAGACCGATATGGCAGGATGGGATAGATATTTCCGTGGCAGAAAAGATTCTTCTGACAGCAAGAGAAAAAGGATGGCTGGTACATACTTTTTTTGATGACCAGGTCTATTTGCCAGAGCCCGATAAAACGGAAGCAAAGTATAAGAAGTACAGAACCAAGGCTGTGGCATACCTGGGAGATACATTTTACCATCCGAAGAAAAAGCCAACGAGGCTGATTTTTGCGGATGGGTCCGAAGCGGTCCGCAGAGAGATACGCAGGGTCATAGAGACGAATTTTTCAGATGAGGTAGAAGTCGTATTCCCGGGAGATGATTTCGTGGATGTCCATAAAAAAGGAGTCAGCAAAGGGGCAGCGCTTCAGAAGTTGTGCAATATGTGGGATATTTCTCTTTCTGAGGTCATCGCTTTTGGTAATACAGAAAATGATGTATCTATGCTGAAAATGGCAGGAATTTCTTATGCTGTAAAAAATGCGGACGAATATGCCCGTTCGGCAGCAGGAAGCATTTGTGACTCTAACGAGAATGATGGAGTAGCTAAAGTTTTGGCGGAGTATCTCGTATAATAAGTAAAAAAAGCATTTCTGTTCATGCGTCTGCATAGGGAAATGCTTTTTTGTATCATTTAGAGTCTGTCCTGAAAGAAATGAATCGTTTCGGTAAGACCGTCTTTGATGTTTCTTGAAGGAGTCCAATGCAGCAGTGTCTTCGCTTTTTGATTAGAGAGGCAAGAGCGATAGATGTCGCCTGTGCGTGGGGAACCGTAATGGAGAAGTTTTCGGGAGCGTCCGGCGGCCGCAATCATTTTTGAAGCCAAATCGTTCAGTGACAGTTCCGTTTCGGTGCTGACATTTATGATTTCGCCGTTTGCCTGATGTAAAGCTGCTAGGTTGGCAGAAACAACATCATGGACGGAAATAAAATCCCTGGTCTGCTGGCCGTCTCCGAAAATGGTAATCGGTTTGTTTTCCGCGAGCGATTTGGCAAAAATATAAATGACACCGCCTTCGCCATCAGCACCTTGTCGGGGGCCGTACACATTACTGTAACGGAGGACGGTATAGGAGAGTTCGTAAATTTTATGGTAAAGAGCGAGATATTTTTCCGTCATCCACTTTGTAAGTCCATAAAAAGAACTGGGAGCGGGAATCAGATTTTCTGTAAGAGGGAGCGCGGGATTATCTCCATAAACCGCGGCGGAGGAAGAGAAGATAATTTTTTGCACATCTGTTTTGCGTGCGGCTTCCAGTACACGGAGCATACCGCTGATGTTTATATCCGCGTCCAGATAGGGATTATCAATAGAAGCGGGAACCATGGTCTGCGCTGCTTCGTGATAGATGATGTCGAAATGTCTTTCTTTAAAGATATCCGTCAGTTTTTCATCCCGGATATCCATTTTGAGAAATTCCGCTTCTTTGGGAAGAAAATCTTTTGTTCCGCTCGAAAGATCATCTATGATTGTGATTTCATGCCCGGCAGCGAGGAGCGCATCGGATAAGTGGGAGCCGATAAATCCCGCGCCGCCTGTAATTAAAATTTTCATAATATTGTCCTTGTATCATGCAATGGTGTAAAGTTCTTCATCGGATGGCATTGCCCATTCAAAAGAATCAATTTCCATGAAACCGGTAGCCGGAGCCCCAAACAGTTTCAATCCGTTCGTAAGCACGGCCGGATACCTTTTTTAATTTGGAACGGAGCCGGTTAATGTGGACTGTAACCGTTGCCGGCTCACCGATGGGATCTAAGCTCCATATCTGTTCGAACAGCTGCTCTTTTGAAAATACTTCATTGGGATGTGTGGCAAGGAAATAGAGAAGATCAAATTCTTTGCCTGTAAGCAATACATTTTTATCGTTAAGGATGACTTGCCGAGCTTTGGGGCGTATGATGAGGTCTCCGATAGTAATTCCTTCTTCCGGCATGGATTTATTGAGTTGTTCCGCTTTAATCCGCATGTGGACAGAAAGCTGTGCACGTAAATGGGCAATAAGGATGGTTCCTTTCAGCGGTTTAAGCAGGTAGTCATCGGCACCAAGTCCCAACCCGCGGACGATATCAGAGTCTTCTGTTCTGGCTGCTGCAAAAAGAATGGGCACGTTTGTGATTTCTCTCAGTTTGCGGCAAAGGGAAAATCCATCTTCTCCCGGCAGGGTGACATCAAGAATAACGGCATCTATCTTTTCACTGCGCATCATGTGCAATGCTTCTTCACTGTTTTCCGCAATGAAGGGATTGTATCCCGCGCCTTCAAGAAAATCCCTTTCCATGTCGGAAATGGCAGGCTCATCTTCCACGATGAGTACATTCGTCATTTAAATTCCTTCTTTCTGAATGGTATAAATAATTAGAATCTTGCAGGTATATCTTAGATTTCAATATCCAATTCCACCGGGCAGTGGTCACTGCCGTAGATCTCGCTGTGGATGGCCGCCCCGGTGACCTGGGGCAGCAGGCGGTTGGAGACCAGGAAGTAGTCAATCCGCCACCCCGCGTTCTTCTCCCGGGCGTGGAAGCGGTAGCTCCACCAGGAATAGGCCCCCTCCAAGTTGGGGTAGAAGTGGCGGAA
>OLNV01000545.1_pt1 | contig 29098 bp, 20 predicted proteins | sample 1672891 | NCBI WGS metagenome assembly OLNV01 (sample SAMEA3136734, study PRJEB25190) | human gut metagenome | biome: human gut; feature: human-associated habitat; material: faeces | place: Austria | collected 2013 | reverse complement strand
TTGAAAACCAGAACCTCGCTTAGGCCTGTGTCCATATTACGTGGGTAGGATCATTCGGTTCAAGCCCCAACATCCGGGCAAACTGCCGTGTTTCATTAGCCCGGTAGCATGAACCATTATCCGTCAGCCACTCTACTGGAGACGCCGGAAGCTCGTTGCCGAAGCGGCGTTCCACCGCTCCCAGCATGACGTCCTGTACTGTTTCACTGTTGAAGCCGCCCGTAGTGACCGCCCAGTGCAGTGCCTCACGGTCACAGCAGTCCAGCGCGAACGTGACTCGCAGTTTTTCTCCGTTATCACAGCGGAACTCGAACCCGTCAGAGCACCATCGCTGATTACTTTCTTTCACAGCCACTCTGCCTGTATGTGCCCGTTTCGATGGCGGTACAGCAGGTTTTCGCTCAAGCAACAGCGCATTCTGGCGCATGATCCGGTAAACACGTTTGGCATTGATCGCAGGCATACCATCAAGTTCTGTCTGTCTGCGAAGCAGCGCCCATACCCGACGATAACCATACGTGGGCAGCTCTCCGATAACATGGTGTATACGGAGAAGCACATCCGTATCATCAGTGTGACGACTGCGGCGGCCATCCATCCAGTCATCGGTTCGTCTGAGAATGACGTGCAACTGCGCACGCGACACCCGGAGACAACGGCTGACTAAGCTTACTCCCCATCCCCGGGCAATAAGGGCGCGTGCGCTATCCACTTTTTTGCCCGTCCATATTCAACGGCTTCTTTGAGGAGTTCATTTTCCATCGTTTTCTTGCCGAGCAGGCGCTGGAGTTCTTTAATCTGCTTCATGGCGGCAGCAAGTTCAGAGGCAGGAACAACCTGTTCTCCGGCGGCGACAGCAGTAAGACTTCCTTCCTGGTATTGCTTACGCCAGAGAAATAACTGGCTGGCTGCTACACCATGTTGCCGGGCAACAGGGGAGACCGTCATTCCCGGTTCAAAGCTCTGCTGAACAATTGCGATCTTTTCCTGTGTGGTACGCCGTCTGCGTTTCTCCGGTCCTAAGACATCAATCATCTGCTCTCCAATGACTAGTCTAAAAACTAGTATTAAGACTATCACTTAAATAAGTGATACTGGTTGTCTGGAGATTCAGGGGGCCAGTCTAGGGGAAGACCATCTCATCGCTTACATATATATGTCCATTTTATTAGTTGTTTAAGTGACTAGTATTATTAAGTAAATATAAGAATAATTCCCATTACAATAATCAGCATTAATATTAAACAATTTGTTAACATTTGAAACATTTTTGAATTAAATTGAAATAATCAAGCCTGTTTTGTAAAACATCGATCGTTTGTATCGATCGTATATTCAAATTATAATAGGCATAACCTATCAATGAATCATTTATTAATTGTATGAATCATTTTGAAAATATATGTATAGATCTATTATAAAGTTTATGGAGTCTGGGTTTGTCTTTATTTGACAAGCTTATATTCCATCTTATTAAGACTATCTTTATTCAATGAATTCTATTTCTGTTCGAGGATCAGAATGGCGGTAGCGTAGCTGAATTCCTGTGATGTTATGTTGTCTATTTTCCTCAATTTACCTCCCGGTTACATCGTTATGTCTGATTATATTGACTGTTACTTATGGAGATTCGGGTGAACAGGATATTACCTTTATATCTTCTGCTTTCTGTTCATAGCGCTCTGGCTTCTCCATTGTCTACTTTACTGAAGGATGCTCTTCTTCATGATCCATCTGTCATGGCCGCCAGGGCTGAGTCTGCCTCTGCACGTTCCAGAGTGGAACAGGCTCGTTCTGCACACTGGCCGGTTGTCACGGCAACGGGAAGTAAACTCCTTTCACAGAGTCACCGTTATTCCTACGATTACGACTCTGAAGATATTTTCCCCGGTATTCGTGGTGAAATGAATATATTTGCTTCTGGAGCTATTGAGGCTGATGTGCGTCGGAGTGAATCAGAAGCTGAATATTATTATTTTAAAGAGAAGGAAACAGGGGAAGAAACAATTCGCTCTTTTGTTTCATTGTATCTTGATGCGCTAAGGGAAAAACAATCCATTGCGGTGCTTGAACAGAGTCTCTCACGGCATGACGCAATTCTTAATGATCTTAATACTATCAGTATTCATGATACCGGGCGGGAGTCTGAATTTGTTCAGGCCGAAGCAAGAAGGTTGATGGTCAGGCAGCAGATAAATACCCGCACCAGAGTGCTCAAAACCACGCTGGGAAGACTTTCGACCTGGACTACAAATCCGGTAACCGAATCCGATCTTGAAAATCCTTTTTCCCGGATGACAGAGTCCAGATTGTTAACTGATTATACGCAGGCGCCTCAGAAAGGGAATCCGTCGTGGCTTGCCAGCAGTGCTGATGTTGAGAGTAAAAAAGCGGCGCTGAAAGCGCAGGAGCGTGCCCGGTATCCCCGGGTGGATTTAACGGGATCTGTAACCCGGGATGACAGGCAGATAGGTATCAGTCTGTCCTGGGACCTGTTTAACCGTAATGCCAGTTATGGTGTTAGTGAAAAAGCTGCGCAGATAGCTGCAGCGACGGGGCGACTGGACTCAGTCGCCCGAATGATTGATGAAACCGGACGATTATCTCTGATAACGGTCAGACAAAGTCGGATGGAAATGGAAACACTCAGACGTCAGGAGCAGGCCTCTGCCAGGGTTGTGGACTTTTATCGTCTTCAGTTCCGGGTGGCAAGAAAAACACTGATTGAATTACTCAATGCAGAAAACGAACTGTACAGCGTCGGACTCTCCCGGGTTCAGACGGAGGATCAGATGCTCCACGGAATGCTGGATTATCTGTATTCCCAGGGAATGCTCCTGAAATGGAGCGGAGTGAATCTTTCTGGTGCAGAAGAAAAAGTAACAGGGCAGAAGGACAGATAAATAAGTGAAGAGCATTTTTGAAGGATTATCACAGGTAACGGCATTACTGGGTACACCTGTATCTGCTGAGACGCTGGCTGCCGGTACTGTCCGTACAGATGTCTCCGGGATTGATTTTCGTTCTGTTGGCGAGTTTCTTCGCAGTGAAGGGTTTGATAATCATCTTTCCCGGCGGGCTCCGGAAGATATTCCTTCACTTGCGGTTCCTGTGCTTCTTTTACTGAATGCACAGGAAGCCATTGTGGTGGTGCGTATTGAGGGTGCCGGACTGGCCCGGCAGTATCATGTACTCCAGCCCGGGGGACTCCGTAAAACACTTTCTCACGATGAATTAATGGCTGTTTATTCAGGTTACTGCTGGTTTGTTCAGCCACAGGCAACACAGGATCGTCGTTCGGAGCTGCCGGAGTATGACATGACCGGGGCATGGTTCTGGCGGGTACTGTGGCGGTTCAGGCCATATTACGGACAGGTCATTCTTGCGAGTTTTATCATTAACTTTCTTGCCCTGGTCAGTTCCCTGTATGTCATGAACGTTTATGACCGGGTCATACCCAATCGCTCCTGGGAAACGTTATGGATGCTGAGTATCGGGGTGATTGCAGCCATTCTGTTTGAGTGTGCTGCAAAGTTGATCCGGAGCTATCTGACGGATATTGCGGGTAAGAAGGCAGACCTGATTATCAGCTCAGCACTGTTACGGCGGGTGATGGCAGTGAAAATGTCGGACAGGCCGGCGTCTTCCGGTTCATACGCCAGCAATTTGCGGGAATATGAGTCTGTCAGGGAGTTTATGACCAGCGCCACGCTGCTGGCTTTTGTGGATTTGCCGTTTATCCTGCTTTTCATCGGTGTCATCGGGCTTGTGGGGGGCTGGCTTGCTGTTGTTCCTCTTACACTGGTTCCGCTGGTGATTCTGGCAGGAATATTACTGCAGCGACCGCTTTCCCGTCATATTAATGCCTCCATGCGGGAATCATCGCAGCGCCAGGGATTACTTGTGGAGGCTCTGGACGGAATAGAAACCCTGAAGCTGAATAATGCAGTTAACTGGGTCCAGCGCCGTTGGGATGGATATACAGCCAGTGTCGCCCGCTCGTCCATACGGGTAAAAAATACCAGTAATATCATAATCTGCTTTTCCACAGCAGTTCAGCAACTGAATACTGTGCTGCTGGTCATTCTGGGTACGTACCTTATTCACAGTGATGACCCACACAACCGAATCACCATGGGGGCACTGATTGCCGCAGTTATTCTTTCCGGCCGTGCGCTGGCACCGCTTGGTCAGATAGCATCACTGGCCACCCGTTTTCAGCAGGCCCGCCTGGCCATGCAGGGAGTGAATGACATTGTCCGCCGTCCGGTGGAGCGGGAAAGTCAGACACATTATCTGACAGTGAAGGATATCCAGGGAGAGTTTCGTTTCAGTGATGTCTCCTTTTCTTATAAGCCCGGATTACCCGACGCTTTGTGCGGTCTGTCACTCTGTATCCGGCCCGGAGAGCGGGTGGGTATTATTGGCTCAATAGGTTGTGGTAAATCGACGCTGCTGAAAATGATAGTGGGGCTGTACCGTCAGAACAGGGGGCAAATTACTCTTGACGGGGTTGCGATGCAGCAACTGGACCCCTGTTTTGTCCGGGATAAAGTGTTTCTTCTGGAACAGAATCCCCGGCTTTTTCTGGGAACTCTGCGTGAAAATCTGCAGCTTTCGCGTCTTCCGGGAAGCCTGTCGGATGTGGATATGATTAATGCAGCCGGACGTTTCGGGTTTGACCGTTTTATTCGTCATCACCCATGCGGACTTGATATGCAGATAGGGGAAGGAGGTCAGGGGCTGTCAGGAGGACAGCGTCAGATGGTCGCTCTGACGAGAATGGTACTGGGTTCTCCCCGGGTAGTTCTGCTTGATGAACCCACGACGGGTCTTGATCTGCAGACAGAGAACATTGTTCTGAAAGGGCTGAATCACTGGAGCCGTGGACGCACAATGGTGGTGGTGACGCATCGTCTGCAGGTGCTGAATATTGTTGACCGTATTATCGTGATGAATGAAGGCCGGGTAATGATGGATGGTCCCCGCGATGAAATACTGAAAAAACTGTCAGGGAAACAGCAGAGTGGGGAGAGCAGAGCGATAACTTCATGAGCGTCAACCGGATAAGAAATAAAGAGCATATATGTTTAACAGTTTGTGGACCGCAGGGGTATGACAGAAAAAACGGAACGGAATAAAGCGTCGTCAGAGGTGGTCAGGCAGTCAGACCTGGCTCTGTTGACAGATGTACAGGCAGCCCTTCAGCAGGAAAAACATCATGCCCTTTTCCTGATGGTGATTTTTCTGCTGGTACTGGTAGTGACGTTTGTTATCTGGGCATGGAACAGTCCTCTGGATGAAGTGACCCGTGGTCAGGGGAGTATCATTCCCGGCAGCAGGGAGCAGGTTATACAGACCCTTGACCCGGGTATTTTGAAAACACTTGAGGTCAGGGAAGGAGATATTGTTGAGAAAGGTCAGGTACTGCTGACACTGGATGATACCCGAAGCTCTGCCATGCTGAGGGAAAGTGAAGCCCGGGTGAATAACCTGGAAGCAGTCAGGGCAAGACTCCGTGCAGAAGCTTATTCCGAATCACTGACATTTCCGGATGACGTGCCTGCAGATTTGAGGGAGAGGGAAAGTACTGTTTATCGACTACGAAAGACTGAACTGGCACAAAGCATCGCTGGCCTTAAGCAGAGTAAGGCTCTGCTGGATAAGGAAATAGCAATGACTCGGCCAATTGTGCGTGAAGGGGCAATGTCGGAGGTCGAACTGCTACGTATGCAGCGTCAGTCAGCGGAACTGCAGTTACAGATGGATGAGAAACAGAATAAATACCTGACGGAAGCCGGTGCTGAACTGGTGAAGACAGAAGCAGAGCTTGCTCAGGCAAAAGAGAATATGGCTGGCAGAGCAGACCCGGTTGAGCGTTCACGTCTCAGGGCACCCCTGAGAGGTATCGTAAAAAATATACGGGTAAACACTCTGGGAGGGGTGGTTTCTGCAGGACAGGACATAATGGAAATTATTCCGCTGGAAGACCAGTTGCTGATTGAAGCTTATATAAATCCACGGGATGTTGCCTATGTCAGAACAGGGATGCCGGCACTTGTAAAACTGACGGCTTATGACTATGCCATTTATGGTGGTCTTGACGGTGTGGTGACACTGGTAAGTCCGGATACTTTACGTGACCAGAAACGTCCGGGAGACTTAAAACTGGACCCGAATGAAGCTTATTACCGGGTACTGGTTACCACCAGTAATAATTATCTGACAGACAGGAATGGGAAAAAATTACCGGTTATTCCTGGCATGATAGCCAGCGTGGATATAAAAACCGGGCGTAAAACGGTATTTCAGTATCTGATTAAACCGATAACCAGAATGAAGCAGGCACTTCAGGAAAGATAATAAAAAGGTCTTCCGGGGAAAATATTTTAAATCAATTTTAAACGGGCAGAATGATTTCACTTTATTCTGCCCGGATCATTGCGCATGCCTGTATGTAATGTGTGGCTGAAGATAATACAAGGGTTATATCTGTCAGGGGAAAATAAATCCTAAAAAAGCAGAATGATTAAGGAGGGCCAGCCAGAGAAAATAAATTATCTGTAATCTGATTTGTTTTTATTTAATGACTCCCTTTAGCGGATAAAACATAAGAGCATACTTGTTTTATTAACCTGAGGATACTTATATGAAAATGATTTTCACCGGCAAGGTCAGTGGAGAAAAAACAGTACTGGCAGCCGGAGCCCGTCATACTGTAAAGGCACAGGCCGGGGAACAGTATGGACTGGTCGATGAGGTGACAGGTCTGGTTCCGGATGGTGTGGAAGCGGACCGTACAGGCGATGATTTAATTCTGCGTAAAAAGGAAGATGATACAGAAATCCGGATTGAGGGATTCTGGGAAAAATGCCAGCCTGGTGAAACACAGTGTACAGCCGTGTTTAATGTTGTAGGTGAAAATGGTCAGGTTACTGAAGCTGTCCTGACCCAGGATGGTCCTGTACTGGAGAATTTTACTGCAGGACAAAGTGGCACACTGGCTGAAGGTATCAGTAACGGGATTATCTGGGGCGGGATTGCATTTGGTGCGGGACTGGCGGCTATTGCTCTGCTTGCTGGAGGTGGTGGCGGAAGCAGTCGCCATAAAAGTGCTGCTGGAGAGGGGCAGAATCAGGTACAGGCTGAAGGCAGTCAGGAAACTGGGAAAATTGATGGACCTCCGACAGTCTCTACGAAGCCGGTAAATGGGAATTCTTTCGGACAGGTACCGGAAGTGAACGATCAGGACGGTAACGGCAGGGCAGATGACCTGGATGCGGCAGTGGCAGCGGCCACGGCAGCAGTGGAAGCCGCGGAAGCAGCGGACCAGGCTGCGAAGGACAAGCTGGCAGAGCTGAATGCAGACAATCTGATCACGCCGGAAGAGAAGGCGCAGCTGGAAGCGGCGAAGCAGAATGCTGACACCCTGAAGGAAGAAGCGAACAGTGCCGTGCAGGCGTTGCCGGATACCGTTGCGGAGAAAGGTGACCTGCAGGATCGTGTGGATGCACTGGACGGTATCCAGGTACCGGAAGTGAACGATCAGGACGGTAACGGCAGGGCAGATGACCTGGATGCGGCAGTGGCAGCGGCCACGGCAGCAGTGGAAGCCGCGGAAGCAGCGGACCAGGCTGCGAAGGACAAGCTGGCAGAGCTGAATGCAGACAATCTGATCACGCCGGAAGAGAAGGCGCAGCTGGAAGCGGCGAAGCAGAATGCTGACACCCTGAAGGAAGAAGCGAACAGTGCCGTGCAGGCGTTGCCGGATACCGTTGCGGAGAAAGGTGACCTGCAGGATCGTGTGGATGCACTGGACGGTATCCAGGTACCGGAAGTGAACGATCAGGACGGTAACGGCATCCCTGATTTTATTGATTCTCAGTTGGCCTTCTTTAATAAGGCATCGTCTCCGAATGTTTCGGGGGACTTATACCCTAATGCACCGAGATTTTCTTGGAGTACTGAGTCAAATAAAATATCTACAGTTAACAAAAACTGGGAAGGAATATTAAATGCTAATCCAGGAGCTTATGTTACACGAGAGGTCATCAGCACAAATGTAGAACAATATAATTACAATGGGATTAATGGTTCTGATATTATTTCAATTAAAAACTCGTTGTTTGGATTAGACAGAACACAAGTCGACAGACAACCTGTTGGTTTATTCACAGGAGAAGGGAATGATATAATTGTTACTGGTCAAGATTATGGGCGTAATACATCTTTAGGATATACAGACCATGCTAATATAACTAACATGGGGGGGGGCGATGATACTCTTGTTGTTGGTGCTGGAAATAATAATGTAACATTGTACGTTAATGACGATGGTCAACTTCGTGCTACTACTGATGGTTATGATGGCCTGTATTCTATTAACTATAACCAGATTAATCCTGGCGTAACTGGTGGAACAATTTCAGGGACTGATATCTCAATGGGGGAAGGGAATGATACCATTCTGGCTCTGGGTACTGAAGGGAATACAGCTGATGCCATTATTAATACAAATATAGATTTGGGTCAGGGAAACGACTTTATCTATATCAATGGTAATGTTTCATCAGCATGGAATACTTCGGTAAATATCAGAGGTAATGAAGGTGTTGATACACTTTTTATTGATAACGGTAATATTTCCTCTTTACAATTCTCTGGTTTCGAAGTAATTAAACTTGGAAGGAACGGAGGGGTGAATATAAGAGAAGTCGATTTACTGAAGAGTGGAGCAGATGCTATAGAGGGAGGTGACCTTAAAATAATAAGAGAAGCTTCCTCGAGAGTTAAACTTGAAGGTGATTTCATTCAGAAAGGAATTGAAACGGTGGAGGGTGTAAACTATTTAGTTTATTCAAATGATAATACCCCAGGTATTAGAATTCTAGTTGACACAGATATACCACTTATTATGTAACCTTAAAAAAACCGCCCCTTTCAGGGGCGGTTTACAGATTTCTTATAATAATTAATATATTGAGGAAAATGTATGAGGATATTTCATTATTAATCGTATTATTTAGCACACATAATAGATATTAACTTTTTGTTCGTAAGCGTTAACGGAACACTGTATTGACGTTTATTTATTGGTGAGAACTACGTTCCTTGGCAGGAGTTCGTCAACACAGTTGGAAGTCTATTCCGGCAGTAAGCTCAGGATATGAAGCAGATACGCTTCTGGAACGATTCCGTTCAGTTGGCAGGTACCGATTCGTCCATGCGCAGTGCACCGTGCTTTCCGCTGTAATAGCTGCCAAAGGACACGGTTATCAAATAAATCTGGATATTGATGGAAAATATTCGAACAGACAGGGCATTGCGTGACGCAAAAAAATAAGTTACGAGAACTGGAGAAAGAGCTTAAGCGCAAAGATAAAGCTCTGGCGGAAGCTGCGGCTCTGCTTATGTTAAGGGAAAAGTTCAATGCCCTCTGGGACAACAGCGAGGAAGACTGTCCCCTTTCCTGGAGCGGTGTAAAATTATTTCTCTTGTCCACTAGGCCGTTATCAACGGCGCCCGGAAAAGTCAGGCTTATAGGTGTATCGGTATTTCTATTCGGACACTTCAGCGCTGGACTAATGGCAACGTCATCACCACGGACCGAAGATCCGATACTGTAAACAGATCTCCCCGAAATAAGCTGTCAGAAGCGGAAAGATTGCGGATACTGGAGTTGTGCAACTCTCCAGAGTTTGCATCCTTACCTCCAAATGTGATCGTACCAACTCTGGCAGACAGGGGTATTTATATCGCTTCTGAATCAAGCTTTTATCGTGTACTGAAATCAGCCAACCAGTTGAAGAAACGCTCCCGTGAATGTCAGTATAAACGCCCTGATGTACTCAGGGCCGTTGCGCCGAATCAAGTCTGGAGTTGGGACATCAGCTATTTGCCGTCCTGGGTCAGAGGCTAGCATTTTTACCTCTATATGATCGTCGATATTTACAGTCGCAAGATTATTGCTGCAGAGGTATTTGCCAGCGAATCCGGAAAACATGCAGCAGAACTACTCCAGCGGGCAGTATGGAATGAAAAATGTTCATCCAACAATCTGGTACTCCATTCTGATAATGGTGGTCCCATGCGCAGTTGCACGTTGTTGGCGAAAATGTATGCGCTGGTGTGCTAAGTTCTTATTCCCGGCCAAGAGTCAGTAATGATAATCCTTACTCAGAATCTTTGTTCCGGACTCTCAAATATTGTCCCTGGTGGCCTGAGAACGGTTTCTATACTATTGATGATGCCAGAGTATGGGTAAACCGTTTTGTAAACTGGTAAAACTTTGAACATAAGCACAGCGGGATCAAATACGTCACGCCAGCCGAGCGTCATCAAGGTAATGACATGAAAATACTGATAGCCAGAAAAGCAGTATATCAACTGGCACGCGAGCAACATCCTGAACGTTGGAGCAAGCATCTACGTAAATTGGACTACATATCAGAAGTCTACCTGAATCCAGAAAAAGAGGCTGCATAACGTAATTTTATTACAAAAGTCGACAACTACCTTGAAAAACGCCGCCAATCCGTGATCGAATAGAGTGGAATACGCACCACTATCATTTAAATAAGTGAAAGTCTTGCTACACGTGTTCAGACTAGTCGTTGGAGAACAGATGATTGATGTCTCAGGATCGGAGAAACGCAGACTGCGCATCACACACGCAAAATCGCTACTGTTCAACAGAGTTTTGAACCAGGAATGATGGTCTTCCTGATTGCCTGGCAACATGGTATGGTGGTCAGCCCGTTATTTCTCTGGCGTATCCTTACCTTGAAGGAAGCTTCACTACTGTGACAGCCGAAGAACAGGGTATTCCGGCCTCTGAACTTGCTGCCGCCATGAATAAAATTAAAGAACTTCAGCGCCTGCTAGGTAAGAAAACGATGGTAAATAAACTGTTTAAAGAAGCCGTTATATCTGGGTTACATTACCACCTACTAGAGAAATCTTCTTCGCTATTAAGGATTAAGGCTCTCGTTGTACGCTCACATGGGGCATGACCTTTTAGGGAGATAGCAGTACAGTTGATATTCAATCTGAAGTCTGTATCGCTACTGGCACCGAATCATTTACTCTTATATGGACTCGGGGGAGGAGTTCATTGGTTATTATTGGTTACTGTTTTCCTGGGTATTATTATGTTTTTTATCTCCTAAACGGTAAGCTAGCGCGACCACTAACGACTGCACCAGACACAATGTTGCCGACTGAGACCGAAATGCGTCCACCTGAGCCTCTTTTACCACAAAGCAGAGATCACTAAACGTTGCCAGTGGGCTGATCTGGCTATCCGTAATCACAATCTGCCGAGCGCCGACGCTGGCGGCGGTTTTGCTGACCATCACCGTTTCTTCCGCGTACGGCGAGAAACTGATCGACACCACAATGTCGCACGCCTTAATACGGCTGATCTGTTCGCGCAGCATGCCGCCCATCCCGTCAAGCAGAATAGGGCGGCACTCTAGGTGGCTTAAAGCATAGGTAAGATAAGCAGCAATGCTAAAGGATCTGCGTAATCCGGCGATGTAAATGGTGTCGGCGTAGGCCAGTAGTTGTACGGCGTGCTCCAGCATCTCCGGTTCGGCGCGGGCAGCCAACTGCTGCAGCGCCTGCGAGTTCGAACTGGCGAACTCCTGCAAAATATCGAGCGGCGTTTCAGGTACGGCTTCGCTCTCCATTTCGCGGAACAGTCGCGCACGATCGCTGTAGCTGGCGGTTTCCTCCACCAGGTGCATACGAAATAACTGTTTCATTTCGTTGAAGCCGGTGAAGTCAAAGGCATTGGCAAAACGAATCAGTGTAGAGGGTGGAACATCGGCACGTTCGGCTATGACCGCAACCGTATCAAACGCGACACTGTTCGTATTATCCAGTACATAGCGGGAGACCTGCTGCAGCCTTTTGCTCAGGCTATCGTAGCGATCGCGGATTTGCTTTTGTAGTTCGTTCAGGCTGGTTGCTGTCGTCATGTTATCCCCCTATCCAGTCTCATGATTCTAAACGCAAAACCGCGTCTTTTAAATGTTGGCCATCCACCTGGCAGCAAAAATGAAACAGAAGCTTCAGTCATTTCCTCGCCCGAAACTCCTAATAGCTCAGGCTGAGTCAGTGATGCTGGCTGTTCACATAAAAATCCATCCTTGATCACAATAATCATTATTTATTTTATTTCAACTTAAAATGGAATATTTGTTTCATATATAGTGTTCAGTACATAACGTTCAGGTAACAGTCACGTATCAACAGCGAGAGGTTAAGGATGGAGACGGTAGCGAATTTTATTCACGGCGAATGTGTCACCGGTTCAGGCCAGCGCATTCAGGCGATCTTCAACCCGGCCACTGGCGAGCAGATTCGCCAGGTGGTGATGAGTACGGCACAGGAAACCGAACAGGCGATTGCCGCAGCACAGTTGGCGTTTCCCGCGTGGGCACGTTTTGCTCCACTCAAGCGCGCGCGTGTGATGTTCCGCTTCAAAGCGTTGCTTGAAGAGAATATGGAGCGTCTGGCCCGTATTATCAGTGAAGAACACGGTAAGGTCTTCTCAGATGCAGTAGGTGAACTGACCCGTGGTCTGGAAGTGGTAGAATTCGCCTGCGGCATCCCACATCTGCAAAAAGGCGAACACTCTGCGAACGTTGGCACAGGTGTCGACAGCCACTCACTGATGCAGCCGCTCGGGGTCTGCGCCGGGATCACGCCGTTTAACTTCCCGGCGATGGTGCCAATGTGGATGTTCCCGATAGCTCTGGCGACAGGCAACACCTTCGTGCTGAAACCGTCGGAAAAAGATCCGTCTCTGGCGCTCGCGCTGGCGAAACTGCTGAAAGAGGCAGGCCTGCCGGACGGCGTATTCAACGTGGTGCAGGGCGATAAAGAATCCGTTGATGTGCTCCTGACCGACCCGCGCGTGCAGGCCGTCAGTTTTGTCGGTTCAACACCGATTGCCGAATACATGTACCTGACTGCGTCCGCCCACGGTAAGCGCTGTCAGGCGCTCGGCGGTGCGAAAAACCACTGCATTTTAATGCCGGATGCCGATATGGATATGGCGACAAACGCCATAATGGGCGCAGCTTATGGTGCGGCAGGAGAACGCTGCATGGCGCTTTCCGTGGTGGTGGCGGTTGGCGATAAAACGGCTGATGAACTCTGCGTCCGGCTGGAAAAAAAGATCGCTTCGCTGCGCGTCGGACCTGGCCTGAACCAGACGCCAGAAAACGAGATGGGGCCGCTGATCTCCGCCGCACACCGCAGCAAAGTGTTGGGCTATATCGACAGTGGCGAAGCTCAGGGGGCTAACCTGCGTGTGGACGGGCGTGGCCTCAGAGTGAAAGGGCACGAGCAGGGCTATTTCGTTGGGCCGACTCTGTTCGATAACGTCACCCCGGAGATGACCATCTATAAAGAAGAAATTTTCGGACCGGTGCTTTCTGTGGTGCGCGTAGCAGATTACGCCAGCGCGGTGGATCTGATTAACCGACACGAATATGGTAATGGCTCGGCCATTTTCACCCGTGACGGTGGCTGCGCACGCCGCTTTTGTGAAGAGGTGCAGGCGGGTATGGTGGGGGTCAACGTGCCGATCCCGGTGCCAATGGCATTCCACTGTTTCGGTGGCTGGAAACGTTCCATTTTTGGCGCGCTCAATGTTCACGGGAACGATGGCGTGCGTTTCTACACCCGAATGAAAACCATCACTGCACGCTGGCCGGAAATGCAGCAGGAGACAGGTGCAGCGTTCTCCATGCCGACGCTGGGCTGACAGGGGGTTTTATGCAAACCGAACGTATGACTATGGCCCAGGCGCTGGTCAGATTTCTTAACCAACAATATGTTAGCGTTGATGGTAAAGAAACGCCCTTTGTGGAGGGCGTGGCAACGATCTTTGGGCACGGTAACGTGCTCGGTATCGGCCAGGCGCTGGAGCAGGATCCTGGTCATCTGCAGGTGATGCAAGGCTGTAACGAACAGGGGATTGCCCATATGGCGACGGGATTCGCCAAACAGCATCGCCGTCAGCGTATTTTTGCTGTCACCTCATCCGTTGGGCCTGGCGCTGCCAATATGGTGACGGCGGCAGCGACGGCCACGGCGAACCGCATTCCACTGCTGCTACTGCCAGGGGATATCTACGCCTGCCGCCAGCCTGACCCCGTGTTGCAGCAGATCGAGCAGTATCACGATCTCAGCATCAGTACCAACGATTGCTTCCGCCCGGTTTCCCGATACTGGGACCGCATCAACCGTCCTGAACAGCTTATGAGCGCGATGTTAAGTGCGATGCGAACGCTTACTGACCCCGCAAATACAGGGGCGGTGACCATTTGCCTACCTCAGGATGTGCAGGGGGAGGCCTGGGATTACCCCCTGAGTTTCTTTGCGCGTCGGGTGCATCATATTGAACGCCGTCCGCCTGACCCGCAGCGACTGGCGCAGGCTCATGCATTGATTTCCCGCAAGCGCCGTCCACTGGTGGTGTGCGGCGGTGGCGTGCGTTACTCCGGTGCGCATGAGGCGTTACGGGAATTTGTTGAAGTGCTGCAATTGCCGTTTGCCGAAACCCAGGCCGGTAAGGGGGCACTGGTAAGTGACCACCCGCTTAATCTGGGCGGGGTGGGCGTGACGGGCGGAATGGCTGCCAACCAGCTTGCGCCGCAGGCTGACTTAGTGATTGGCATCGGCACGCGCCTGACGGATTTTACTACCGGCTCTAAGGCGCTCTTTTCTCATCCCGACGTCGAGTTCCTGCTGCTGAACGTGGCTGAGTTTGACTCCCTGAAGCTGGATGCCACCGCGCTCATTGCCGATGCCCGAACTGGTCTGACAGCGTTGACCCACGCACTGAAAGATTATCGTAGTGGCTGGGGGGAGGCGATTGCCCATGCGAAATCCGCTTGGCACGATGAATGCTGTCGACTGTGGGAACGCCAGTGGCATCCTGACGACGTTCCCGAAGTGGCAGGGCACCTTGATGCACAGCTAATGGAATACGGTGAAACGCTCAACACACACCTGACCCAGACGCGGGTGTTGGGGCTCATTAACCAGCATATTGAGGATAACGCCATTGTGGTGGGGGCGGCCGGATCGCTGCCAGGGGATTTGCAACGCCTCTGGCAGGTTAAAACGCCTGACAGTTACCATCTGGAGTATGGTTACTCCTGCATGGGGTATGAGGTCGCAGCGGCTATTGGTGCGAAGCTGGCAAAACCTCAGCAGCCGGTGTATGCCATGGTAGGCGATGGTTCGTACATGATGCTGCACTCAGAGCTGCAAACTGCCGTACAGGAGGGAATTAAGGTCACCATTCTGCTGTTTGATAACGCCAGCTTCGGCTGCATTAATAACCTGCAGATGGGGCACGGAATGGGGAGTTTTGGCACAGAAAATCGTTACCGTAATCCGAAAACAGGTCAGCTTGACGGGCCGTTGGTGAAGGTCGATTTTGCGCAAAACGCGGAAAGCTACGGTTGCCGCGCATGGCGGGTACATAATGAGAAAAGCCTGCTGGCGGCGCTGGAAGCCTCGCGCGCTCACCCGGGACCGACGCTCCTCGACATCAAAGTGCTACCAAAAACCATGACCCATGATTACGCGTCATGGTGGCGAACCGGCAACGCACAGGTGGCAGAGTCGCCAGCAGTGCGCCAGGCCGCCGAGCAAACACAGGCTCAGGTGAAAAAAGCTCGTCAGTATTGAGTTTTTCTGTCGTAACGAAATTTTCATTTCATTTTTCTTTTTTCCTCTCACCCATCCCCTCTCCCAACGGGAGAGGGGATGGTACAGTTTTTATTCCCTCCCCCCCTTGTAATGGAGGGACATATCTTCCTCGGCGTTGTGAGATTGATAACAAAATTTATCTAATACATCTCAAAAGTGTTAACTGGCACTCAAAATATAATTTTCACTATTTATAAAAATGAAATAAATGTTTTATTTGTAGTGTCGTTAGTTCACCGCATTCATCAACACCGGGAGCCGTTATGTTTAACATTGCTTTACTGGGCGCTGGCCGAATTGGCCAGGTACATGCAGCTAACATCGCCAGCCATAGTGCGACCACGCTCTGGTCTGTGGTAGACCCGAATCAGGAGTTCGCCACGCGTCTCGCGACACAGTATCAGGCGCGCCAGCAGAGCCTGGATGAGGCGATGACCGACCCGAACGTTCATGCCGTATTGATCGCCTCCGCGACCGACACCCACGCGGATCTGATTGAAATGGCCGCCCGTTACGGCAAAGCCATTTTCTGTGAAAAACCGGTACACCTTGATCTTGCCCGCGTACGCGACTGCCTGAAAGTGGTCAAAGAGTATGACGTACCGCTGTTTATCGGTTTTAACCGCCGCTTTGACCCACAGTTCCGTCGCGTGAAAACCGACGCTCAGGCCGGGCGTATCGGCAAACCGGAATCACTGCTGATCATCTCCCGCGATCCGTCTCCACCGCCTGCGGAGTACGTGCGTGTTTCCGGCGGCATGTTCCGTGATATGACCATCCACGACTTTGACATGGCACGCTTCATCATGGGTGAAGAGCCGGTGTCGGTGTATGCCCAGGGCAGCAATCTGGTGGATCCGGCGATTGGCGAAGCGGGAGATATCGACACCGCATTTATCGTTCTGAAATATGCCTCCGGCGCGATGGCGACCATCGTCAACAGTCGCCGTTCTTCATACGGCTACGACCAGCGCCTGGAGCTACACGGTTCCGAAGGGCTGCTGTGCGCGGGCAATATCCTTGAAAACCAGGTGCAGCACTACGGCAAACAGGGTTGCACCAGCGCGCTGCCGGAACACTTCTTCCTGCAACGCTACAAATCCGCTTACGCAGCGGAATGGGAGCACTTTGTTGCGGTTCTGCGCGGCGAAGCGGTGCCTGATTGCAGCGGCGATGATGGTGAACGTGCGCTGTACCTCGCGGATAAAGCGCTGGAATCACTGCGTTGCCAGCGTGAGATCGTCCTCTAAACACAACAACCCTACACAGAGAGACATAATAATGAAAAAACTGATCTTAGCCGCCCTAATCGCCATGACATCCGGGGCCGCCATAGCCGAAAACGAGCAAATTGTTTTCAGTACGCCAAACCTGGCCATGCCGTTTGAAGTTCACATGCAGCGCACGGCGGTGAAAGCCGCAAAAGAGATGGGGGTGAAACTTCAGGTACTGGACGGTCAGGGCAGCTCACCGAAGCAGGTGGCTGACCTGGAAAACGCCATCACCCGTGGTGCGCAGGGCTTTATCGTCTCCCCGAACGATGTGAACGCGGTCTCCAGTGCGGTAGATGAAATTCAGGATACGAAGCTGCCGGTCGTTACGCTTGACCGCTCTGTCGACAGCCAGAAAAAAGTGCCGCACTTTGGTGCCAACAACTACAAGGGCGGCCAGGCGATTGGCGACTTCGTCAAAACCAAATTCCCCAACGGCGCGGAGATCATTCTGTTGACCGGTCAACCGGGTTCCTCCTCCAACATTGAACGCACCAAAGGGATCCGTGACAGCCTGAAGGCTGGCGGGGATATGTACAAGATCGTCGCCGATCAGACCGGCAACTGGATGCGCTCGGAAGGGATGCGCATTGTCGAAAGCGTTTTGCCGTCGCTGCCAAAACGTCCTCAGGTGATCCTCTCTGCCAACGATGATATGGCGCTGGGGGCGATTGAAGCGCTGCAGAGTCAGGGTGTGAAACCGGGTGAAATCCTGGTCACCGGTTTTGATGCGGTACCGGAAGCACTGGCCCGCGTGCGCGACGGCTGGCTGGCGGTTACGGCGGATCAGCGTCCCGGCTTTGCGGTGACCACAGCGATGAGCCAACTGGTGGCTAACTTGCGTGAGAAAAAAACTATCACCGGGGCGGACTATCCGCCGACGCTGATCACCAAAGAGAACCTGCAACAGGCTGAGCGTATTGCTGAGGCCGGTAACTGATTTTTCTGGAGCCGCCGTACGGGCGGCTCCCCATAAATAAGGAGCAGGCTGATGTCGCAACCCTTACTGAAAGTAACCGACCTGGCAAAAAGCTTTTCCGGCGTATGGGCGCTGAGCAGCGCCCAGCTCACCGTCGGCACGGGTGAAATTCACGCTTTGCTGGGCGAAAACGGCGCTGGGAAATCCACGCTGTTGAAGGCACTCGCGGGCGCACAGCCACAAACGCGCGGGGAGATCTGGTTCAATGGCGAAACGCTGCCGGTGGACGACTCCCCGGTAGAACGGCAGAACAAGGGCATTATCACCATCTATCAGGAATTCAACCTGCTGCCCAATATGACCGTTGCGGAAAACATGTTTCTCGGACGCGAACCGCGTAAACGTAACCTGATCGTCGACGAAAAAGCGGTCAATCAGGAAGCGCAGGTGATTCTCGATTATCTGCAACTGAATGTCGCACCCACCACGCCCGTCGCCCGTCTGAGCGTGGCCCAGCAGCAGATGGTGGAGATTGCCCGGGCGCTGACCCTCAATGCCAGGCTGATCATCATGGATGAACCCTCCGCCGCCCTGAGTGACAGCGAGGTGGAAAGCCTGCACCGCGTGGTGCGGGAGCTTAAAAACCGCGGCGTGAGCATTATTTACGTTACTCACCGTCTGCATGAAGTTTTCCAGCTTTGCGATCGTTTCACCGTTTTCCAGGATGGCCGTTTCACCGGCACCGGCGCAGTGACGGAGACGAACGTAGAGCAGTTGATCCGCCTGATGGTAGGGCGTGATGTGGCCTTTAACCGCCGCCCTGCCAGCGAAACCCACCATGAAGACAAACCTGTCCGTTTGTCGGTGAAGGGGTTAAGCCGGGAAAAACCGCCGCTGGATCCACACGGCATCGCCCTGCATGACATCAGTTTTCACGTCCATGCCGGGGAAGTTCTGGGTATCGCTGGGCTGGTGGGGGCTGGTCGTACTGAGGTAGCGCGCTGCCTGTTTGGCGCCGACGCCTTTACCACCGGCAGCTTTGAGCTGGACGGCGTGCCGTACCAGCCGCGTGACCCACTTTATGCGCTGGAGCAAGGGCTGGCGCTGGTGCCGGAAGATCGCAAAAAAGAGGGGGCGGTGCTGGGTCTGTCGATTCGCGACAACCTGTCGCTCTCCTGCCTCTCCTCGCTGTTGCAGTGGCGCTGGTTTGTGAATACCCGCAAAGAGGACGACCTGATTGAGTCCTACCGCCAGGCGCTGCAGATCAAAATGGTCAACAGCACGCAAGAGGTGCGTAAGCTCTCTGGCGGCAACCAGCAGAAAGTTATCCTCGCGCGCTGCATGGCGCTCAATCCACGGGTGTTGATTGTCGATGAGCCGACGCGTGGCATCGACGTTGGAACCAAATCGGAAGTGCACCAGGTGTTGTTTGATATGGCGAAAAAGGGCGTGGCGGTGATCGTGATCTCCTCCGATCTGCCTGAAGTGATGGCGGTGTCTGACCGGATCATCACCCTTAGTGAAGGCCGGTTAACTGGCGAGATCCACGGTGACGACGCTAACGAAGAACGGCTGATGACGATGATGGCTATCAACCACAACGCCCTGAAAGCGGCATAACGGAGTTTCTCATGACGCAGATGATTCCTAAAACGCAGGTCCCGGTAAAACGCGTCGGACGCATCGATCCCATTGCCTTCTTCGAGCGCTTCGGGGTACTGATTTTCATGATCCTGCTGCTGATCTTCTTTCAGTCGCAGAACAGTAATTTTTTCTCTGAACGCAATATTTTCAACATCCTGACCGAAGTCTCCATCTACGGGATCATGGCCGTGGGGATGACCTTCGTCATTCTGACCGCTGGGATCGACCTCTCCGTGGGCTCTATTCTGGCAGTGTGCGCCATGACAGCGGCGTACGTGATCAAAGGCGACAATTTCACCACAGTCGATCCGAACGCTTGGGGCGGTATGAGCTGGCTGATTGGGCTGGGGATTTGTCTGACCATGGGTACAGCGATTGGCTTCCTGCACGGTCTGGGCGTCACCCGCCTGCGCCTACCACCGTTCATCGTCACCCTTGGCGGGATGACCATCTGGCGTGGTCTGACGCTCGTGATTAACGACGGTGCGCCGATTGCCGGCTTCGATCAGGGTTATCGCTGGTGGGGACGAGGGGAATTGCTCGGCATCTCCATTCCGATCTGGATCTTCGCCATCGTTGCCATTGGTGGTTATCTGGCACTGCATAAAACCCGTTGGGGGCGCTTCGTCTATGCCATCGGTGGCAACCCGGAGGCGGCACGTCTGGCTGGGGTAAACGTGAAGCGTGTGCTGGTTAGCGTCTATGTGCTGATTGGCTGTCTGGCGGGGCTGGCGGGCTTCATCCTGAGCGCTCGTCTGGGGAGCGCTGAGGCGGTTGCCGGGATCTCCTTTGAACTGCGTGTTATTGCCTCGGTGGTTATTGGCGGCACGTCGTTGATGGGGGGATATGGGCGCATCGGCGGCACTATCATCGGCTCCATCATCATGGGCATTCTGATTAATGGCCTGGTACTGATGAACGTCTCGGCCTACTACCAGCAAATTATCACCGGATTAATTATCGTTCTGGCGGTGGCATTCGACACCTATGCCAAGAGCCGTCGCGGCGCACTGTGAGAATCACGATGAAAGAGGTTCGTATTGGATTGATTGGCACCGGGTATATTGGCAAGGCGCATGCCATTGCCTATGCCCAGGCACCGACGGTGTTCAATCTGCGCGGCAAACTGGTGCGCGAGATGGTGGCTGAGGTGAACCCGGCGCTGGCGGCAGAACGCGCGCAGGCGTTTGGCTTCAATCGCTCAACCGGAGACTGGCGGGTGCTCGTGGCCGACCCGGCCATTGATGTGGTGGATATATGCTCCCCTAACCATCTTCACAAAGAGATGGCGCTGGAGGCGATCCGCCACGGCAAGCACGTCTATTCGGAAAAGCCGCTGGCACTGAATGCCCACGACGCGCGTGAGATGGTCGACGCTGCGAAGCGGGCAGGGGTGAAAACGCTGGTGGGTTTCAATTACATGAAAAACCCGACGGCACAGTTGGCGAAAGAGATTATTGCGCGCGGCGAAATTGGTGAGGTGATCCACTTCTACGGAACCCACAACGAAGACTATATGGCCGACCCGCTTTCCCCTATTCACTGGCACTGTTTTAAAGAGACCGCCGGACTGGGGGCTCTGGGTGACCTGGCGGCACATATCGTCAATATGGCCCAGTATCTGGTGGGAGAGATTGAGCAGGTCTGTGGCGATCTGAAAATTGTGGTGCCGGCACGTCCGGCAAAGGCCGGATCGTCGGAAATGGTCACCGTGGAAAATGAAGATCAGGCCCACGCGATGGTGCGCTTTGCGGGCGGGGCGCAGGGCGTCATTGAAACTTCCCGCGTCGCCTGCGGCCGCAAGATGGGGCTGTCATACGTCATTACTGGTACCAAAGGAGCGATCAGTTTTACCCAAGAGCGGATGGCAGAGATAAAGCTCTATCTGCATGATGATCCTGTGAACCGTCAGGGGTTCCGGACACTGTTGGTCGGTCCGGCACACCCGGATTACGGCGCGTTTTGCATGGGCGCAGGTCATGGTATCGGCTTTAACGATCAAAAAACGGTGGAAGTGCGTGATCTGGTAGACGGCATTGCCACCGACGCACCGATGTGGCCGGACTTCGAAGAGGGCTGGAAGGTCTCGCGCGTGCTGGATGCCATCGCACTCTCACACCAGCAGGGCCTCTGGCTGAACGTGAATGACATTGTCTGAAGAGGGTTAAACGTGGAAAAGCAGTTTGATGTGATATGCATGGGCCGCGTGGCGGTAGACCTCTACAGCCAGCAGATTGGTGCCCGTCTGGAGGATGTGTCGAGCTTCGCCAAATATCTCGGCGGCTCGTCCGGCAACGTGGCGTACGGTACCGCGCGTCAGGGCTTACGCTCGTCAATGCTGGCGCGCGTTGGCGATGAACATATGGGGCGCTTCCTGCGGGAAGAGTTAAACCAGGTGGGCTGCGATACCAGCCATCTGATCACCGATAAAGAACGCCTCACGGCGCTGGTGCTACTCGGCATTAAAGACCGGGACACCTTTCCTCTGATTTTTTATCGCGATAACTGCGCGGATATGGCGATTACTGCCAGCGATGTGGACGAAAGCTACATTGCCTCCGCACGGTGTATTGCCATCACCGGGACTCACCTTTCTCACCCGCAGACCCGCGAGGCGGTGCTGACGGCGCTGAATTACGCCCGCCGTCACGGCGTGCGCACGGTGCTGGACATCGACTACCGTCCGGTGCTGTGGGGACTAACCTCTCTAGGAGACGGCGAAACGCGTTTTATCGTTGCCGAACAGGTTACCCGTGAACTTCAGGAGGTGCTACACCTTTTCGACGTCGTTGTCGGCACCGAAGAGGAGTTTCACATTGCGGGAGGCAGCACCGATACGTTGCAGGCGCTGGCGCAGGTGCGCCACGTCAGCAAGGCGACACTGGTTTGCAAGCGCGGCGCGCTGGGCTGTTCGGTGTATACCGATGCCATTCCACCTCGGCTGGATGACGGCCTGACGGTGACCGGCGTGTGTGTGGAGGTGCTTAACGTCCTTGGCGCGGGAGATGCGTTTATGTCTGGCCTGCTGCGCGGTTACCTGAACGACGAGGGCTGGGAGCAGGCGTGCCGCTACGCCAACGCCTGTGGGGCGCTGGTGGTCTCGCGCCACGGCTGTGCACCGGCGATGCCGAGCAAAATTGAGCTGGATGATTACCTCTCCCGCGCCGCGCTCGTTCCGCGCCCGGACATTGACCCGCGTCTTAACCATCTGCACCGGGTGACCACCCGCCGCCGCGAATGGCCGGAGCTGTGCGTGATGGCGTTTGATCACCGCAGCCAGTTGGAAGATATGGCGCTGCAGTGCGGCGCGTCGCTTAAGCGTATTCCGGCGCTGAAACAGCTGATCCTGCAGGCCAGCCGAGAGGCGGCAAGCTCTGCCGGGCTGGAGGGGAAAGCCGGCCTGCTGTGCGATGGCACCTTTGGTCAGGATGCGCTGAACGCCATTACCGGCGAAGGGTGGTGGATTGGTCGTCCCATTGAACTGCCAGGCTCGCGTCCGCTGGAGATGGAGCACGGTAACATTGGTACCCAGCTTATCAGTTGGCCGCAGGAGCATGTGGTGAAGTGCCTGGTCTTTTTCCATCCGGAAGATGCCCACGGATTGCGTCTGGAGCAGGAGCAGAAAATCGCCGAGGTGTACCACGCCTGCTGTCAGTCCGGACATGAACTGCTGCTGGAGGTGATATTACCCGCCACTATGCCGCGCAGTGACGAACTTTATCTGCGTGCCATTTCCCGCTTCTACAACCTTGGCATTTACCCCGACTGGTGGAAGCTGCCGCCGCTCTCCGCCGAAGGCTGGACGGCACTGAGCGAGATTATCGCGCGCCGGGACCCGCACTGCCGCGGCGTGGTGATCCTCGGTCTGGATGCTCCGGCGGAACAGCTGCGTGCCGACTTCAAAGCTGCCGCGGGGCAGGCGCTGGTGAAAGGCTTCGCCGTGGGGCGCACGCTGTTTGGCGATGCCTCCCGCGCATGGCTGAAACACGATATTGACGATGCGCAGCTGGTGGCGCGCATCCGGGACAACTACCTGCAGCTTATCGCCTGGTGGCGCGAGCGCGGACACGCATAATGGAGACGACAATGAGTGTACAACTGGGCATCAACCCGCTGACGTGGACGAATGATGATCTGCCTTCACTGGGCGCGGAGACATCTCTGGAGACCTGCCTGAGTGAAGGGAAAGAGGCCGGTTTTGCCGGCTTCGAACTGGGCAATAAATTCCCGCGAGAAGCGCGCCTGCTCGGCCCCATTTTGCAGCGCCACGACCTGCAGTTGGTCTCCGGCTGGTATTCCGGTCGCCTGTTGGAACGCAGTGTAGAGGACGAGATTGCTGCTGTGCAGTCGCATCTGACGCTGCTGCGAGAGCTGGGTGCAAAAGTACTGGTTTTTGCGGAAGTGAGTGGCTGCATTCACGGTGAGCAGCAGACGCCGGTTCACCTGCGCCCACGTTTCCCGCAGGAATGCTGGAAAGAGTATGGTGAGAAGCTCACCGTGTTCGCCCGCTATACGCAGCAACAGGGGATACAGATTGCTTACCACCATCATATGGGCACGGTGATTGAGTCCGCTCAAGACGTGGACAACCTGATGCTCCACACGGGTGAGGAGGTTGGTTTACTGCTGGATACCGGCCACCTGACCTTTGCCGGGGCCGATCCGCTGGCGGTGGCACAGCGATGGGCATCGCGCATCAATCATGTTCACTGCAAAGATGTGCGCGCCGACGTGCTGGCGGACGTCAAAAACCGTAAAACCAGCTTCCTCGACGCGGTGCTGAGCGGCGTGTTTACCGTGCCGGGTGACGGCTGCGTGGATTATCCGCCGATTATGCAACTGCTGAAAACGCAGGATTATCACGGTTGGCTGGTGGTGGAGGCTGAACAGGACCCGGCGATCGCCCATCCGCTGACCTACGCCCGTCTGGGATATAACAATCTGAGCCGCCTGGCGCGCGACGCCGGGCTTATCTGAGGAGGTGACATGTCACGTCTGTTATCACGCTGGCAACAGCCGAACGCTGAGGGGCGGACTCAGTCTGTCACGCCGGAAAGCGCCGGATGGGGATATGTTGGCTTTGAGGCCTATGAACTTGAGGAAGGGCAGCAGCTGACGCTGCCCGCTGTCAGTGAAGAGCGCTGTCTGGTGCTGGTGGCCGGGCGCGCTTTCATCAGCACTCCTTCTGCACAGTTTACTGATATCGGGGAGCGGATGAGCCCGTTCGAGCGCATCAAACCTTGGGCGGTTTACGTCACCCCGCAGGAGGCAGTGCAGGTGAAGGCGCTGACGAAACTGGAGCTGGCAGTCTGTACCGCTCCGGGAAAAGGGACATACCCGACGCGGTTGATTGCACCTCAGGATATCGATGGCGAAGCGCGCGGTAACGGCCACAACCAGCGTTATGTGCATAATATTTTGCCGGAAGACAAGCCCGCTGACAGCCTGCTGGTCGTCGAGGTCTGGACCAACGAAGGCTGTACCAGTTCGTACCCGAGCCATAAACACGATACGAATAACCCGCCTCAGGAGAGCTATCTGGAGGAGACCTATTACCATCGCCTCAACCCGGAACAGGGGTTCTGCATGCAGCGGGTGTATACCGATGACCGCACACTTGATGAATGTATGGCGGTCTATAACCGTGACGTGGTCATGGTGCCGAAAGGGTACCACCCGGTGGCGACGATGGCCGGGTATGACAGTTATTACCTTAACGTGATGGCCGGACCAGTACGTAAATGGATATTCACCTGGGAAAAGGAACACTCATGGATAAACACAGAGTATTCTGCCATTTCTTTATAAACTGAGTACCTAAGCTAAAAAAGGGGAATGACTCCCCTTTTGTATAATATGAACTCGACAATGTTATTTCAAAGTCTGAGTGATGATTTTTCTCTCAGGCAGTATGTTCCTCAATAAGGATGAGAATGTATTCTGTTCATTGGCATATGCATTTATATTCTAATGAGCTGAATTTTATAAAGGTTGTGGCTATTCTGGAGTATAAATATTTTTTTCATTAGACATGAAAGTCTATATGATGGTGTATTAATATTTTTAGCAATTATGAACGGTTTGTCATGAACCAGTGACCAATTCGTTATGGTGGTGTGCGGTTATATGGTATCTGCTTATGGTGTTATGTTCTTGTCACGTTTTTGCTGGGGGGGTAACATATGTATTGTTTATTTTATATGGTTTATTAAAAAGCTATGAACTCTTTTCAGAGTAATCTCTCACAGTTTTTTTAATGTTTTAAAGTTGGTAGCGGTTTGTTATTTTATTTAAATATGTGTTCTTGAAAAAGAACAATGTTTTAAGTGTTGGTTTTTTATCCTTATGATTTTTTGAATGAACTATTCAACAATTTACGCTGTGCTGTCCTACAGTTAAAGAGCGTTAATGTAATATCAAATATAATTATTACGGACAGGCTGAAATCTGATTGTGTACATCAGTTGGTGCAAAAAGGCTTGTCAAAGTACTGAAATAATAGTAAGTACAATAATAATGATGAATATTGCTACATGGAGATATAAAGAGCGTCTAGCTCCGGATATATCTTTGACACTACGACAGTACTTGCAAAACGGGGTTTGCTTACATCCAGGAATATTGCAGTTTGTACAGTTAGATTTGCGGTTGATTTTTGTTTCTTGCATTATTAATGGTCTCCCATTCCCTCTTGTTTAAAAATTCTGTTAAAAGTAGCATGACCTCACAGCTTTACAATTGGTGTGTTATATTTTATAAACAACAATATTTGTCCGGACAGTAATGAATTGTATGTAATGAAATTTATATAATCTTATTCATGCTTGGTATCTGTTTTTTAAATTAATGGGGGGGCTTAAAAAACTAGAACAGTTGTCTCGTGATGTTCTTTTAAACCCCTTCTTACCTTTCTTTTTGTAGGATCAAAGGAATTTTAGTTACAATAAAAGATATAGTGTAAAACATTTTATATATCATCAGTTAGCTATTATTCTGTTTTTGTTGCTGCGATTCGCTTTACCCTGAGAATGCAGGTCAGGATAGGTTTTCCTGAGTTGTGTAATAAAACAGTTATATGTTATATGTGGGCATACGAGTTTGTAAACACCTTTAAGCGTATGACCAGCACGGATAGCTGATGCAATATCATCATAATGGTTGAGTATTATTAACCTTGTTTTGCTTTTGTTCTTTGTGGCTGTTTCATATAGTGCATAGTTAAAGTTACGTAGGTTATATAAAAAGCCATTTATCGAAAAGATTATATCCGGGTTTTTATCGCGTAGTTTTCCGTAAACTGCTGACGGCGTGTCTCCAGATTTTACCCATGCTGTAATGAGTTCACTTTCTCTAAGGATTAGACGATAGATTTCAGATTTCTCGTGTGTGGTATTAAAACTCATCTCTCGGTCCTTAACTTCTTTGTCAATGAGATAAAAAATCATATTTCTATAATTTAGCCAACACTCTGTGCTACATGCGATATGGATATACCAGCAATATGCAATGCGTGAGAAAATGATGTTTTTATTGCATCATCTATGATGAGTGAAAACAACTAAAGTTGAAAGCTACACAAAACTGGCCCCATAGTTATCGGGACTGAATACCATAAACCATTCATAGTCAAGCGTGTATTCAACCATATCAGTTAAACCGGTTTGACTGGCCTGAAAGTATCTCCATATCCGTTGTGATAATTTTGTTCCCTTTAGTGTAGAACTTTAAAGTAATGTGTTGAGAAGCTCAACTATATTAATAAAAATAAGATAGATTGAACAATTATAAACAATTTTGCAACTATTTTTATTGCGCGTTACCCCATATGAGATAAGCTCAATCATTACGTTATCTTGTATCAGTAAGTTCTACGGTGAATCATGCTGATATTTGCGGGTTAGGCACCGCATCATTCACAAGAACCGTCGTATGAGTTTGTCATTTTGCTGCATTGTGACCTAAATCAGTAGTTTTCTTGTATCGCTGTTTCCGCCTGTAGTTATGTCACTCTTATGCCTGCTTATTATATGATTCATTGCTTGAAGCTCTTCAGTTTCCTCAAACTCTTCATGCTTTAGGGACACACATCAGCAATATGCGTCAGTAATTTTTTATTAATGTCTTCAAACAGTTCACACTCTGCATGGGTCAGCGGGCTCCAGATTTCTTTCAGGTGCAGACTTTGTGCAATATTGACGTTCTGAATAAAGGACAGACCATCTGATGTCAGACTGATTTTTTTAGCACGGCGATCCTCTCTGCTATCAGTTCTTTCTATATACCCTGCTTTTTCTAAAAAATCTGTAATGCGGGTAATGTTTGTTTTGGTAAACTGGAGTTCTCTGCTTATCTTTGAGGGCGAAAGACAATGATTATCTGCTGTGGATAATATGGTAAGAACCATATATGTTGAATAATTTATTCCATATCCACTGAGTAAACTCGATATATTATCCTGTATTTTTTTGTTTACGCGGATACAGAGTTGTATCAACAGATGCTCCTGGCCAGGGTATTTTGGATCGTTGTTTTGTTGATGTTTGATTATTTTTTCTAATGAGTCTGTGTTGTTCATATAATCATTTCCATTTTCTGAAATACTTTGCCTTTATACAAAAGTGCATCAGACATGCGGTAAGCATCTACTTTTCACAACAAGTTATGTCTTCCAGATATCTGTATGAATGAGACAACCAAGCAAAAAGGAAGGATAACTTCATTAGCATAAAAAAACATAAATGTTTGTAGTGGTCAACAAAAAATGATCACGATTTTAAATTTTTTCCAGTATCTATTTTCCAATTCGTTTGGTAGTAACCTGCCATTTTATTCGTGAGGCCTGAGTGCACTATAATACCCAACGATATAATCCGTTATGACGTGAACTGCATCGCTGAAGCTTACATAACTTGTACTGGAATCCATTTGATCTTCAGACTTCCTGAAGAAGCGTTCCATTGGATTGCATCCCAACAGTTCCCCACGACTCATACTTTGCCTGATCAGGTATAGCTATAGTGCTTGCCGGAACCTCCGGCTTGTATAACGGCTTCCTTGGACGACATTCTGGTTTGCCACGAGTTTCCCACGATATTTACAGCTACAGCGCTTTTATAGTCAGTCTGCTGTCCGCTGAGAGCGATATCGCCCATCTCACAGGCGTTCTTGCGAACAGATCAAGGACCACTGCCAGGTATCCCCATCGTTTACCTGTGCAGAAATTTGTTATGTCGCACATCATACTTGATTTGGCTCTGTCACAGCGAATTGCTGTTAAGGGTGCTTAGGGATAGTAACACGTTCATGACTGCCAAACCTGTACCGGTGAGCCGACGGCTGGCCACTGACCAGCCTCAAATCTTTCATAAGCCTGCCATCAAACCAGCGGCCTATCTGATGGCCTCTCTGGTTTGCAATTGTGGCGATGCCTCTTACTCAGGCTGAACCGCCCCGGAAATCCTGGAGACTAAACTCCCTGAGAAAGAGGTAAACAGGATGACTAAAAATACTCGTTTTTCCCCCGAAGTCC
>OLNV01000532.1_pt1 | contig 29495 bp, 51 predicted proteins | sample 1672891 | NCBI WGS metagenome assembly OLNV01 (sample SAMEA3136734, study PRJEB25190) | human gut metagenome | biome: human gut; feature: human-associated habitat; material: faeces | place: Austria | collected 2013 | reverse complement strand
AATACTGTCGAAACTTGTCAATAAAATTATTTTTTTGTTATTTTTTAAGGAGCTAAATTTCTCTAACTCCTTCTTTTACAATTATAATTATAGCACCTCAAAAGCGAAATTAAAAGGAAGTTTTTGCGAAATTTTAGCGAAGTTTTTGCGAAGTTTTTATTTTTCTCCTACATTTATTACTTCTAGCATGCTATCTAGTGCACTATCTCTGTATACTTGTAATTGTTTTATTGATTTATGTATTTCAAAATTATCAAAATATGCTTTCTCTACATAGTTCCACTTTGATTTTTTCATATAGTATTTTCTAATAACAAATTCTTCGTCTTCTGATAGTTGATTTAGCATATTTTCGACTCGTACTATTTTTTGATCTAGTTCTAATTTAATATCTTGATATTCTTTTACTTTTCTTTCTAGAAATGCCCTATCTTCTTTATTTATATGGTATTCTTCTTTATGATAATTCATTGCGGTGTTAGCAACTTTATCAGATACTTTATTAGTGTTACTATGCAATGTATCATATCCATTTCCCGACAATTGCATAGCTTCTATTATTTCTTCTGGTGTATCTTCATATACAGTTCCTGCATAGTCCAATCTTTTATTATATTGTTCTAATTTTAACTTCACTTCTGTTAATTTCGCTTCATTTTTAGGATGCTCTATTAACATATTTTCAATATCTTCTTTAATATATTGCATCTTCTGTACCTCCTACAAATATTTTTTTAGATCTTCTTTTCTGACTGCTAATGTTAACTTGCCTAACTCAAAACTTATAACTCCATCTTTATCTAATATCTCAAACTGCTTTTTTACTATTGTATCTCCATTTATCATAACCATTTCTATTTTATCCATTACGTGTACCTCCAGATTATCTGATTTCTTTTGCTTTATTCTCAAAATATTGTTTGATACAGTCTTTGCAATCTAATTCTCCTGAATTTGTGTCACAATTTACTTTTTTGCATATATCTTCGTCAATATCTAAATTCATAATATAATAAGTCATTTGTTCTATTATTTTATCTTTTTGCTCCAGTTCTTGTTTTTGCCATTCCATATATTCAGCTAATGCCTTTTCATTCTCTTTTTGTAGTTTTTCTATCTCAAACTCTAATTCGCAGTTTTTATTGCTCATTTCTGTTTGTTCTTCTTCTATTTCTTCACAGTATTTTTTCCAGCCTTCAATGTCTTTTTCTTTTCTATCAACTAAATTTATAAAAATTCTTAAATCCTCTTGAGATACATCTATGTACTTACAGCCTTCATTTCCATATAACCTTGTTTTCAAATATTCAATCGCTTTCTTTTATTCCTCGTTCATTTTTACTCCTCACTTTCTAATATTTGCAATTCTAATTCTTGATATCGTTCGTTATCTTCTTTTAAGCTGTTCACTTCTGTTCGTAGCTGTTCATTTTCTTTTGATAGTTTTTCTATTAGATTTAAAATTAGTTCAATTGATTTATTTACACTTTCATTTTCTTCTATTTCTTCTTCGTCTAATAAAGAATAATCATCATAATATACAGCTAATCCCTTTATTATTTCAATAGCTTTCTTTTCTTCCTCGTTCATTTATTCCTCACTTCCTAATAGTTCTTGTAAACAACTTTTACATTGACAAATTATTATAAATCTATTACTATTTACTTTTATTTCATCTTGTAAATCTTCTTCAAGTTGTTTATTTAATTCTACTATCTTTTCTTCTACTTTAGATTTTGGAATGTAATTTAATTTTATATATTCTTTACTCAACATTTCTTTTCTATAGTATTCATTCCATTCTTCTAGCTCTTTAACTCTTTCTCTTAATTCTCCATTTTCTTTTCTATGAGATTCTTCATTTTCTTTTAATACTATTTTATAATCTGATAAAATATGCTCTATTGCGTTTATTACATCTATACATTTTTCATCATATCCTAAATCATTATAAACAAATTTATGATAACCTTTATCAATGTTTTCTTGCATATATGCTTTTATGTTATTTAAAATTTCTTCGTCTTTTTCTATACTCTTTTCTTGCACTTAAAACACCTCCTAATATCTTTTGCTTGTTATTCCTATCTATTCCTACATAGCAACCTGTGTTTTCTTCTTTTACATCTTTTCCTGGATATAAAATGCACTTGTTATCTATATTGTTCATACAATCTTTGCATTTTACTAAATCTTCAAACAATTGCATTAAAACCACCTCTTTCCGCACTTTTTGCACTTATATATAAAGTGGTCTATTTTCATATCTAAATCTTCACATTCCATTCTTCCACCACATTCAGGACAATGCAAACTACATATATCTTTAATTTTTTCTATTATTCTCTTTATTTTTTCTTTCACTTAAAACACCTCGATTTCTTCTGCTTTTTCTATACTAACAGTTTCACAAATTTTTAGATTAAAGAATGTAAATTCTTCTGTTTTATAATCTATTTTTAAGTCTATTTCACACATTGTTTGTTTTAAGCAATCAAATATCCATAAAGGCAATTTGATGTACTTAGGATAACTATGATACTTTAATATATAATCATGTATTTTATTATTAACAATACACTGTAGTTCCAAATATTCAATACTATCTTTAATTGTTCTTTTATTTATTTTTTCTTCCACTTAAAATACCTCCTAATATGGTTCATAATAATATTCATATTGTTTATTGCACTTTTTACAAGTACATATAATATTTTCTGCGACTGGTATATTGTATTCTACATTTGTATTTCCACATTCTTTACAAATCCAGCTTAAATCAAAGTGTACATTTGGCTCTACTTCTGCATATTCATCATCAAGTTCTTCTATTTCATCATTTTCATTCATCTAAATTACCTCCTAATTAACAATTTTTGTACCCAAACATATTTCTTTATCACATTCAGGACATTTAACATAAGTTTTATATGTAGGTGGAAATGTTGTAAAGCAAAATGTTTTGTCTATTTCAGTATCATTGCTGTCATATTCAAATTTACAACCACATAACGGACAAATTTCTATTTTATTTTTAGAATATTTATTTCCGTGTTTTATTATTCTCATATCTTATTTACTCCTCCTTTGAGAACATCTCTTCATCTTCTCTTATCTCTTTGAAATCATCATTCAATTGCACTTTAGGGCTACTTTCCACTAATGTTGTTCCTATTCCCCATTGGTTATTCATTATGTAATTGCTTATAAAGAAATGGACATTGTCTTCTCCAATCACATAAAAATCATTTGTTTTAGTTCCCATTTTTTCTATTGCATAGCACACTTCTGGCAAACTTTTATTTATATCTCCGTATTTGTATTCTTTGTCATATCTAAAAGTTAAACTTATGTTTTGAATTATAACACCTGTATTTTCAGTTCTTTTATTATAAAATGGTATATGATACAACATTTTTATTTCTTTTAACTTACTTATATATTCTCCTTTTGAAGATATTTTGTTTTGTATCTCTTCTTCAATGGCTTTTCTTTCTACTGTAATATATCCCCAACCAAAAATTATATCACTTGGCTTGTCATCAAATGGATATTTCTTATTATTTTCGTTTTCAAAATCATATTTGATTCCTAAAAAATCTAATATTTGTTCCATATTAAAAAAATTATATTCTTCCATATCTTATTTACTCCTTCCACGTTCTTTCCTAAATTTTTGCCTTCTTCTGGTTTTAGATTTTCAGCTTCATATAATGCTTGTAATTTTAATCTTTGTTCTTCAGTTAATTTTATATCTGTGTATTCCATATATCTTATTTACTCCTCTCCAACTCTGTTAAAATTCTATCAATAGCATAGCAATAAGGATAATTTCTATTGCCCATACCTTTTAAAATATTTGACCAGTCTTTTAATAATGTTTTATTATACTCTAAATCATCATTATATTGTTTTTGCTTTATATATTGTTTATACCAATATTCGCTTTTTTCTCTCGAAGTCATTGTTTTATCTAGGACTTCCTCTATCGCTTCTTTTAGTTTTAAATTATTTTTATCTAATTTACTGTTAGTATTCATTACCCAACAATTTTGTAAAGTTCTTTTTGTTTCTTCTGATATTACTTCATTACTCATACTCTTATTTACTCCTTTTCTACTAAATCTGCTTTGATTAAATCGTAAGTTAAATTATATGTTAAATTGCATAAATCTAATATTTCATATCTTCTGTTTCTAATATCTATACTTGCAAAATCGTGTTCTTCTTTTCTTAAAACTAATAAATGTGTATATTCATATTTTCTAAATCCAAACTTTTCAAGTTCTTTTAAATCTACTCCGTTCTCTTATTTTTAACATATCTATTCTCCTCCTAATAACTCGGGATTATCGTAAATTGTACTAACCACTTCAATATTATATTTATCGTTTGCTACTTCCCATAAAATTTTATTACTTTTATTTACTAAGTAAAATCCTGCCAATTCTTCTATATACACAACCTTTGCATAAGATTTATTTATATAATTAGGTTTTGTATCATCAAACACTTCTTTCGATACTATATCTCCTTCATATATTTCTTTTCCGTTTTTATCTTTTAGTCCTGTATATTGTCCGTATTGTTTCTTCTTCTACAAAAAATGCTACTCCATCTTCATTTACAATTTGATATACATTACATTCTTGTTCATCTTCTTCACCTTTATATGTGCTAGTAACGTGTATTAAAGAGCCTTCAAAAAATACGGGTTTCATACCTTTTTCTTTAAGTTTTCCTCTAAACTTTATTTCTCTATTCATCTTCTCCTCCTACTTCCTTTATTTCATGATAATCTATTCTTTTAATGTCTTCAAGCGTTGTACAATATATATATCCAATTTCATGATATATATCATTTGTTCTAACTATTTTCTCAATTACTTCATATTCATTTTTAAATAAATTATATTTTCTAATCCATAATTTATATTTTTTCATCTTCTCCTCCTACTTGATAATCTTTAATTCCAAATCTGGATAAACCTTCTCAAATATTTTATGTTTTAATTTGAATACATCTGTCTGTAATCCTTTGACGTCCTCTACTATCGTTTTACCATTTTCTATGTATTGAAAATCTGCTACATATTCTATTTTTTTAAATGTTCTTCCGTTTTTCTTAAAACTATCTTGTAACAGAAATCGTGGTTGTAATTCTAAGTCTGTTATTGTTCCTGCTCTTTCTAATAGCTTTAATTCTTTGTATCTTTGACTTTCTCTTACACTATCAAATACGTACATATCAATTTGCACTTTTCTATTTTTGTACTTGTTCATCTTTTATCTCCAATCTATCTAATATACTTGTCCTATACTTATATGTTGGGTTTTCTTGTCGTTTTTTTAAAACACCCTGTTCTTTTAGATTTTGTATTATATCTCCTGTTATTAACTTGTTATTGTACTTGTCTGTAAACTTCTTTATTACCTCTATGGTGTCTATGTTGTTTTTAATTTGTCTGCGTTCTTCTCTCAATGTTTTCCTTAGTCTCCCTACTTTTGCTAATTGAGGAGCTTTCAAATTGCGACTTTCTATATAATGATCTAAATCTGATAATTCCATATCTTTTTGGCTCAGCTTTTCGTATTCCTCACTTAATTCTTTAGCTGTATTGTTGAATAAATTAAGCATATAGTTCATTAAATCTTCTATAGGCATTTTTTCTTTAGCTCCTCTCGTAATTTTTCTTGCCAATTATTAATTCCTAGTACAAAACCTTTACATCTCATTACTGGCTTATAGTCTGTATCTGCTTGTTTGTTACAGCCTAGACAATAATAACATAGCGTATTCTTTTCTATTTGTTTCATAAGCTAGTCCTCTGGCATATTGTACACTTTAGCATCTATTTCATACCAATGTGCAATATCTCTTAATATTTCTTCTGCTCTTTCTTCTGTATCGTAAGTACCTAATTCTGTCGCATAGCCCTCAAAATTTCCTGCAAATATTTTATATATCTTTTTACTTTTTATGTGTGTGCCATAAGGCTCAATTCTTATATTTTGTATATTATTAAAGTTTACTATTGTACATTTATTTTGATTTACTATTATCATAACTACCTCCTAATAACTTGGTATGTGATTTTCATTTTCAAAAATCATTTTTTCTATTTCTGTTGTTAATCTATATACTGCTACCTCTTTATTTGTAACACTACATTTCTTTGTTTTTTCTGTTGTTACAAAACCTAAACTTTCAAGTTCTGTTATTCTTGGCCTTGCATTATTTACATCTGCTGTGTTTGTGTAATGTTTTTTATATAATTCCTGTGCTATCTCCCTTGTTGTCATTTCTTTATTTTCTAATATCTCTAATATTTGCTTATGTCTTTCACTTAGGTGTTCTTGCATATCTTTATAACTCTTATGTCTTGTCATAAATGTTATTGTATTCATTTGTTTATCACACTCCTTTATTTGCATATAAGCTATTCAAGTCGTTATATTGTCGTTGTTCATAGTTGTTATAGCTTTTACTTGCATTTTTATTTTCTTGTTTTGCGCTTTGAAACTGCTTGTCCTCTTTCTCTGCATCTATAACACTTTTAATTCCTTTTTTTGACCAGTTGTTTAGTATGCCTTTTACATACTGTATAGTTCTCTTATCAGCTTCTACTGCCTTTTGCATTGCCAAAATTATTAAATCAACTGGCATTTCTTTTAAATAATCTGATAATATTTCTACTCCGTAAGGTGCTATTAAACCTATGTTGTTATTGTAAAATTCAATAATTTCTTGTAGACCGTCAACACAACTGTCGCCTACTGTTGTTGTTATATTATCATCATTCTTTATATTCTTTACATTCTTGTTTGTGTTCACTTGTTGTTCAGTTGTTGTTCGCTTGTTGTTCAGTTGTTGTTCATTTTGTTGTTCATCTTGTTGATATTTATCCCACGAAACAATTGTTATTAGTCTGTTTTTATTACTTTTTTGTTGTTCAATTTGATGTTCATTTTCTAACGATTTTAAAATTCTTTGCACTTTATTTTCGTCAATCTTTAATTTTTCCGATATAGATTTTCTTCCAGTAAGTAATTGACCTCTTTTTAATGTTACTCTTTCTCCCTTAAATAACACATCATATTCTTTATGTGTAGTATTAAGTAGTAGATATATCCATACTGCTAAATAATCACTATCTTTTGTTATTATTGGATTATCTAATGTTTTTCTATGTAACTTTATCCAACCTTCCATATTTATTCCTCTTTATCAATTTTTTTGTACTACTACTGAATAATTACGCTCTATTGATATTTTTAATAAAAGCTCTAATTCCTCTTGATTCACATCATTATATCTAATTCCATCTGCTGAATTATCTGTATAGTCAAATATATTATCTGAATTTATAATTAAAATACTATACATTGTTTTCTCCTTTCGTAAAAATCAGGGCTAAAACTTCTGTCTAGCCCTGTTGTTTATTTATTATCTATTTCTTTGTTTGCTCTTGCTTTTTCCATTTTCATCTTGTCGTTTTCTTTCTTTATCTTTTCATCATATAATGTGTTGTAAATTCTCTTATACATGTCCTTATCAATTATTTTTAACCATACTTCTATAGCATCACAAAAATGCCAATTATCTTTAACGTCTAATTTTTGACCATTTATTTTAAAGTTTTCTAATAAAAATTCTTCTAATTTATTCTTAAACCATTTTTCGTTTCCATTTGGTACTCCTTTGCTTATAAGTTCTTTGTATTCTTCTGTTGATATTATTACTTCATTTTTATTTGCCATTTTTCTTTCCTCCTATAAATAATTTTTACCTATTAAATTTATAAATTCTTCTTTTGTATGTCCCAGATTTATATACTTTTTCTCGCAAGTTTCTTTTAACTTTAAATCTAAACCATGTCCTAGTTTGCCATGTACTCCAATAGTTCCTCTATGATGTTCAGCACATAACCAAACTTTAAATCCATTTTCTTCTGATATTCTTCTGTTCGGATTTCCAAAATATATATGATGTTCTTCCACTGGACTATATAGTCCACATATATAACATCTTTTTTCTTCTTGTAATATCGATTTCATATTGCCTCCTTATTTAAAGGGCGCGTGGCACTAACAATAACAATAAAAAGGGGGTTTTGTTCATCTATTAGTGCCACTCCAACTGTCTAACAAACTCTTTATTTCAGCTGGTGTTTTAGTTTCTATTCCTACCGCTTTACAATCCTGTACTAAATTATCTATTAGCCTACTCATTTGTTTTGTATTATAGGAACTCGAACCATAATATGCATTGATAATTTTAAATTCTGTATCTCCTATATATGTTGTATCTGCTGTTTCACAAAACCAAGCTATTCCTCTGTCTGTCCATATTTTTTCAAATGTTTTTACATCTTGTGTCATTATTTTAAATTGCTTAAATATACCTAATTCCTTTACTCTTCGCTTGTAATCTTCTATTGTGTCTATGTCTTTATAATCGCAAACCTCTTGAAGTAGTTTCCAAAAGTATTTATTTGCATCAATACTTCGTGATTTGCGGTATTTTTTTATTTCAATAGACAACTTGCTGTCTTTTATTTCTTCTAAGCTAAAAATTGATTCTCGTCGTTCTAGAAGTATTGTTATTTTCGGTTTGTTTGTTTTATAGTCTATCGATATATCTTGTAATGTTCCTATACTATTCATCTACTACATCACTGCCTATAAAAGGGTCTTGATATTCTTGTTCTTCTTTTATTTCGTTCTCTGTTTTATCTTGTTCCTTTAATTCTTCAAAAACTTCATTTGATTTCTTTTCTTTCGTCTTTTGTATTTCTGTTGCTATAATTCCTAAAGCTTTTTTAATTACTGGATCTGTTTTTTCATTTTTGCTATATAACCAATCACAATATTGTGGATCTTGTTTTGTTAATTCTCCTAATGTTAAACCTTTGTATTTGCCAAAATTTATTTTAATAGCTGTTGCTTGTTCTAATGTCATTGTGCTATTTTCATTTTCTTGTTGTATTAAGTCGCCCATATCTTCTAAGTCTTGTGTAAATACTTCACTTAAGCTAGCTACTTGTAATACTGCATCTATAAACGCTCTTTTCTTTGCCATTTTTAGTATTGTATTTACCAAACTGCAGATATCAGGATTATTAATTTTGTATTTTGTTCTTCCATACTTGTCTGCAAAACTTTCACTTGCTCCCATATAACTATCTGGAATTGTATCTACATTTATAAATCTGTATTTTTTTTCTTTACTGTTACAACTTCCTACTCCTTGAGCTACAGGTTGTCCATTTCTAAATAATGTACATCTAATGTTGTAACTAAAAAATTCTTTGTCATAATCTTCTGTTGATTGTAAAAATTCATATTCAGGATTTAACCCAAATAACATACAAATTTTTTCTCCACCTGGTTTTAATAATGTTGGTTTACTTGTTCCTGGCACTTCTCCAAAATCATGACCTTGTTTTAATGTTTTTTGCACTACTGCTTGCATTTGTGCTATCTTGTTCATTGTTGTTGAAATATTATCTATATCAACAGTTTCTATAATGCTTAATGCATTTACTTCATTACTCATTTATAATTCCTCCTATTTAATTCTTAAACTTGTTTTATTATCTATAATTCTTGTTCCAGCAACTATCTCTCCTGTTTCTTTAAAATGATTTTTTATTGCTGTTTTATCTATTTTAGTTGTAACTATTTCTTGTTTAAATTCACTAGGTATTTCATCTTCATTTTCTATTTCTACTGACATTGGATTTTTATTTATCTTTAAGCTTCCTAATTCTGTTGGTATTTCTACTAATCCTAATTTCTCCATATTTTCTTTTACATACTGATAAAATTTTTCTAATTTTGCCTCTCCTTGTTTTCTTATATCTGAAAGTCTTTTTTCTTCTGTTTTCATTGCATCTAGCAAACTTTCACTATTTTTTATGTATCCAATAATATTCGCACTTTTATTTTGTAACTCTAATGCCAATTCATTTCCTAATTCGTTGTATTCTTCCTCTGTTAATTCCCCATCGTTTGCTTTATCCATTAATTCTGCAAATCTATTTGTTATGTTGTATAAGCTTATATTACTCATCGTATTTATCCTCCAAATCTTCATAATACTTGTCCCAATCTCTTGGTTTCTTGTAATACTCGTTATAGCACTCATCATTATATAAATCTGTTACATTATATTCTGTTACCATAACTCCTCCTTGACTTTTTTCTTTTTTACTGCTAAAATATATACAGTAAAAATATTTTACTAATAAGTTTTGAGTTAGTTTTTTGATTGGTAGTCGCGAACTAGCTCTTTTATTTTGTTTAGAACTATTTTCTCGCTGTCTACTGGACAAGCAATAGTTCTATCTGCTACATCTTTTAGTAGTTTTTGTAGTTTAGTATTTTCTTTAACTAAAATTGTGTTATTATGTACTTCTTGTTTTCTTAGATCTTTTAATTGTTTGTTTTCAAAACTTAAATCTCTAACTTGTCTTGCTAATTCAACATTTCTTGAATTTGACTCGTCTATTTCTGTTTGTAATGTTTCTTTATAGTAAATAAAACCTAATAAAACAATTAGTATTACTAATGCTAAAAACAATGCCATATTCTTCATCTCCTTTCTTGTATCTTTTATTTAAATAATGTATAATATCCTCAAAGTGAGGTTATTATTATGGATAAAAATAGTTATAAAGTTTTAAAATTTTTCAATGCTCATTCTACTGAATTTTATTCTGCTAGTACAATCAATAAAATATTTCCTGAATTACTTCCTAAAGATATATTAGAAATACTTCACTATTTGCGTTCTAATGAATATTTAAGAATAATTAGTAGTAACCTTTACCAAGCTACCAATAAAGGAAAAACATATCATCATGTAAGAATCTCTAAATGGCTTTCTGAACATATCATTGAAACATTGGCTTTAATTGTTGCTTTTATTGCCTTAATCGTTTCTATCGTTGCTCTTGTAAGAACTTTCTAGGTTTCTAATAAGATATAACTTCTCTAGTTCTTCAATATTTGTATAAACTGTTTCAGATAGAATTTCATTCGAATATCTATTTCCTTTTGAATCGACTCCAGTTAATCTTGTAAGTATTTCATCAATTAGTTGGTTAATGCTTTTTATTCTAAAGTTAGAATCTAAACTGTTATCTTTTACTTGTTCTTTAAAAAACATATCTTCTTTTTCTTGTTCTTGCATCAATTTTTCCAACACTTCTCTATCTTTCATCTCTTCCTCCTACCCAAACATTTCTGTCAATTTCTTATCCATTTTATTTAGAAATTTCCATAAATTCTTATACAAATTGATTTTGAAAACTCTATAAAATATAAGTTGTACTAATAACATCATTCCTATTGCTCCAAACAATTCTAACATTAAAGTTAAGCCACATAGCGCAACATCTAAATAATAACTAATCATTTGTTACACCTCCTATCTATAAATTTGTTCCATTATTCTGTAAAATTCTTCTTTGTCTATTCTTATACCCGCTGTTCCTATTTTTTTCTTGCAACTTTCCATTTCTGGTCTTTTCATTGTTTTATAAACCTGTTGTACACAACAGCCTAATTCTTCTGCTAATTCTTTTACAGTCGAGTATTTTGTTCTTGTTCTGCTACATATGTTTGTCGCCATTTTTATCTCCTTCCTAATTTCGTTCATAGATGTTCTTATCTTTATTTTTGTTTGTTTAGCTGACATTTGAAAGTAAAAAAATATCATCTTTCTTATAGTTTAATATCTTCTTTATATTTAAAGCTGTTTCTAGAGATGGAGATACATTTCCGTTCTCGTACCCTGTATACGTTGTCCTCGCAATATTTAGCTTCTCTGCCATCTGTTCTTGAGTATAACCTTTTTTCTTTCTAATCTCTATAAGTTTTTCTCTCATAATTTCGCCTCCTCTTTGTTTGTTCTGCTGACATTATATACAATGTTCGTCTAGCTGTCAATAGTTTTTTTTTAAAATTTTTATTTTTCTTTAAAAACGTTTGCAAAACTGACAATAGAATGTTATAATTTTCTTAGAAAGGAGTGCACTTATGAGTTTTGGAGATAATTTAAAAAAAATTAGACAAGATTGTAATTTAACTCAAGAAGAACTTGCAAAAAAAATTAACACATCTCGTTCAAATATTGCTAATTATGAAAATAATAAAAATATGCCATCAATAGATGTTTTGAATAAGCTATCAGAAATACTTGATTGCAGTATAGACTATTTATTAGGTAAAACAGATGAGCGAAACCCAAAACAAGAAGACCCATTTGGGCTTGCTAAAATAGGATTTAATATGAAAGACTACACCCCACCTACAGAAACACAAAAGGCACAAATAGAAGAATTGATAAAGGTTATTATGAAAGATAATAAGAAGGAGGGTAAATAAATATGCATAATTTGGTTTCTAGCGAACAAACTATTGAAACCACTAAAGAAAAAGAATATAAAAAGTTTATTAATTTTGGCAAATTATCTTTAATAGAGCCTTCTCTTTTAGTTAACGATAGTAATTTTGTTGATGAAATAAAAAAAGATTTAAAAGTTAAATTCAGTAATTCAAGTGAGTATACAATTGACACTTTTTTTGATGAAAAACAAGAAAAAGTAATTTCTCGAGAAGAAAAACTAGTATTTACCAAACTAAGCAGTAGTACTAATCATTTTTTTGGAACCTTTTCACGTATTTCTAACAATAAAGATGTCTTAACAGATATTATGGATAACAAATCAAATGAAAAGATAGATCCAGAGAGTATATATTTTGAACATAACACCTTGTTTTACATAGACTTCTCTCTAAAGGCTATTTCATTTATAAAAACAAATCATATTAAGAATGTTTACCCTTTCTTGGAAATCTTTCTTAATAATAATAATATATTAAATGTTAAACTTTTTCCTTTAATAAAGACAGAGGAAGAAATAAAAGATACTATAATTACAGAATTAACTATTTCTTGTGCAAATGTCCATACATCTAATGAAAAGTTTGTAGATCTTGAAAATCTTGAAAATATGGGCTGTAAAATTAAAGATTATAAACTCTCTGTTACTTTAGAGGAAATTAAACCTCATTTTTCTGATGAAATATTATGTTTTCGAAACAAAAATAAAAACTGCTTAAAAAAAATGTCAATATCAACATTAAACGAAGATATTGACTTAATAAGTAACACTTTCACTAAATCTATTCCTATTAAATTAAACAATAATTATGAGCAAGATTATTCTACAATTGAAAGCACATTGAGATTAGAACTATTTAATGCTATTCAAAGATAGCCTATAAATATAATATGCAGCCATTATAGTTTCTTCTAATCCAAGAATAAAGGATATAATAATTGTGTATATATTAAATTTGAATAACCAAAAAATTATATTTATACATAAAAATATAGTTCCGAATGTTATAAGTCTTCCAAATATTACATGGTGATTATATTTTTTAAAGTACATCATAAATTCAGTATTTTTATTTAAACTAAGAAATATTGTCATCGCTGTAAATAAAAAACCAATCAATGTTCCAGAAATTCCTATTATTGTTGGTAAAAAACTATCATCATTTTGGATGCTTAATATTCGAAAGCTATATAGCACTGTCATTAGAAAGGCAGTAAATATTGGAATAACAATATAACAATATTTTTTAATAAAAAGTATAATTTTTCTCATTTCATTCCTCGCTCTTTTAATATATTATTATTATATAAAAAACAAATTGATTATGCAAGACTTATTTTAGGTTTCAGCAAATGTATTATGTTTTATACTGAAAAATATGGAGAATTAACGATTAACTGCTATTAAAAGGCAGTTTATTTTATAAAAATACTGAAAATAATTATAAGGAGGATTTATGGCGTTTACATATACAACTAGAAAAGATGGAAGACTAATGAAAAGAGTTTCTGTTAATGGAAGATTGATTACTTTATATTCAACCAATCCAAAAGATTTAGAAAAGCAATACATAGAAAAGAAAAGTCAGGACCATAAAGGCATTTTTATAAACGATGAAGGCATGACTGTTTCTGTTTGGGCTGATAAATGGTTAGACACTTATAAATCAGATAAAGAATATGCAACCAAGAAAATGTATGCTGATTCAATTAGACTACATATAAATCCATATATAGGGAATATTCCTCTAAAATATCTCAAGCAATCAGATGTAGTTAATATGTTAAATCAATTAGATAAAAAAGGAATAACAAGAAAAAAAGATGTTGCACTATTAACTATAAAACAAATTTTAAATAAAGCAGTAGAAAATGATTATATTTATAAAAATGTAGCAATTGGAATTAGCATAAAAAAGCATAAATCAGCTGAAAAAGAACCTTTAAACGATAAAGTTATTACTGAAATAAAAAAACTCGCCAAAAGCGATTTTGATGCGTTTATGATACTATTTCTTTTATATACTCGGACTACGAAGAGAAGAATTAGTCCCTCTACAATATAAGGATGTAAATTTAGACGAAAAATACATTTTAATCAACAAAGCAGTAACATTTCAGAAAAACCAGCCTACAATTAAAAAAACGAAAAATGAAGAAGTTAGAAAAGTACCTATTTTTGATATATTATATAATGATTTAAAAATATTGAAATCTAATCATAAATCAAGCGAATATATTTTTCCTAACACTTTAAATAAAATGATGTCAGAAACGTGCTTAAAAAGAAAATTGTCGTATGTACTAAAAGATATCAACTTGAAACTAAAATCTGACACACAAAAAGATGTGTCAGAAAACGAAAAGGCAAATTGTGAATATGAAAATATAAAATTCACATTACATCAATTACGACATACTTATGCATGTATATTACATAAAGCAGGCATAGATATTAAACAAGCTCAAATTTGGATGGGACATAAAGATATTAAAGTTTTATTGAATATATATACGCACTTAGATTCACAAGATAATGTAAAATCTATCGAAAAAGTGAATCAATTTTTAGGATAATTTTGACACAGTTTTTGACACACTAAACTATTCAAAATGGCTAAAATAGTTAAAATAATTAGAGCTTTTGGGGGTAAATAAAAACCGCTATACTTGTTGATATAGCGGTTTTTTCCTTGGTGCCTCGAACTGGAATCGAACCAGTGACACAGGGATTTTCAGTCCCTTGCTCTACCAACTGAGCTATCGAGGCGTTTAATAAAAAAAAAATGGCGACCTGGAACGGGCTCGAACCGTCGACCTCTAGCGTGACAGGCTAGCGTTCTAACCAACTGAACTACCAGGCCGTAAATTATTTTCAAATTTACTTAATATTCAATTATGAAATGGTGGGCGCAATAGGGATCGAACCTATGACCTCCTGCTTGTAAGGCAGATGCTCTCCCAGCTGAGCTATGCGCCCATTTCTGCTGACTTGTTTAGTATACTAAATTAAATTATAATTGTCAATACATATTTTAAATTTTTTTTATTTTTTTAAAATAAATTTATAAACAGGACAGAAATTGTATAAATATTAACCATTTAATTATTTTCGATTCTGTCCTGTTTTTAGTGTTTTTACTATTTTTTTAGTATTTCTATTGCTTTTTGTAATTGATTATCATCTTTTTCTTCTAAGTTCAATTGTTTTTTTGCTTCATCTGATAATTCAACTTCTACATCTGGTGTAATTCCTATTTTATTAATTGCAGTATGATTTGGAGTATAATATTCGCTTACTGTAACTTTAAGTCCACTTCCATCTGACAACTTATTTAGTTCTTGAATTATACCCTTTCCATAAGTTTTAGTTCCAACTAAAGTTGCTTTATTATTATCTTTCAACGCTCCTGCCAAAATTTCTGAAGCACTTGCAGAATATTCATTTGTAAGTACTACTACTGGCATATTTATTATAGGGTTTTCTGTTGCTTTTGTAATATCTTCATTATTCTTTTTATCTTTTGTTATTAATAAAGTGCTACCTTTTTCTATCATTGTATTTGCTATTTCAAGTGATTTGTCTACTATTCCTCCGCCATTATTTCTTATATCAATTATAAGTTTGGTGATTCCTTTTTTCTCTAGTTCTTTATATTTAGTTTTGAATTCATTAGCACAATCTCCATCAAAGTCTGATATTGCAATATAGCCAATATTATCTTCTAACACTTTAGTTGTAATATGACTGATTACTACCTTTTTTCTAGTAATTTCAAATTCTTTTGTTTCTCCGTTTCTATATATTTCTAATTTTACTTTTGTTCCTTCTTCTCCTCTTATTTTGTTAGATGCCTCTTCTAGCTTGTCACCTGTATATTCTACATCATTTATTTTTGTAATAATATCTCCAGGTAATATTCCAGCTTTTTCTGCAGGTGAATTTTCTATTGGTTTTATAACCATGATAACATTTTCTTTTATGTTTTCTGTCATGTAAATTCCTATTCCAACAAAGTTACCATTCGTTTCTTCCATTATTTCTTTCATTTCTTCTTTAGTATAATATGTTGTATATGGATCTCCTAAAGCATTAACGTATCCTTTAAGTGCCCCATCAATTAATTCTTCATCATTTATTTCTCCAATATACTTATTTTCCAATTCAGTTCTAAATTGAGATAATGTGTATTCTAACCCTTCAAATGATGTGTTATTTCCTTTTCTTATTGCTAATACATTATTTCTTAGATATTGGTATGTTGCAAAAGCAGTTATTAAAGATGTTGTTATTATCACAATAATTATGAGCATTATCGTCTTATAAATTCTTTGTGCACTTTTACTTTCCATTTTATTAAATTCCTCTTTTCTTTTTTACTGTTATTATATTTATTAAAATTAAAAAATATTATTCATTATGGTTCTTTAACATAATTTAGTGGATCTACTGTTTTTCCATTTATTCTAACTTCAAAATGTAGGTGTGGGCCTGTTGAATTACCTGTAGAGCCTACTTCCATAATTATATCTCCTTGTTGAACAGTTTGTCCAAATTCCACTAATATCTTTTGTCCATGTCCATATAGTGTAGATATTCCATCTCCATGATTTATTATTACACAATTTCCATAAGACCCTAGCTCTCCTGCATAAGTAACCACACCTCCAAGTGCAGCAACAGCCGGAGCACCAAACCCAGCATTTCCTATATCTATTCCTAAGTGAAAATTAGTAACTCCCTGAATAGGATGTTGCCTTGTTCCATAATCAGATGTGATTTTTGTTCCAGCTATTGCAACTGGCCAAATCATTAGGCCTCCTGTATACTGAATGTCATAGTCTCCATTTGCCATACTAATTTCTCTAATTCTTGTTTCTAACTGTATAGTTTCTGTTTTATATTTTGTAATTTTTTCGTTTAGCTTTTTTTCACTTTTTGATAGTTTGGCCATATAGCCTTCTTGTAATGTTTTAGTATTTTTGTTTATATTTTTGTTTTGCTCTACCTTTAATTTTAATGTTTTGATTTCATCTGTTTCTTTATCTAGTTTTTGTTTTGCAATTTCTATTGTATTTTTCTCTTCTTCAACAGTATTTATAAGCTGATTATCATACTCCATTACTTCTAACATTTTATAATATCTTGATAAAAATTCAGACAATGTTCTTGAAGAAAGTAAAACATCAAGATATGAAATTGACCCAGCTTCATATAGCGCTACTAGTCTTTCTCTTAATTGCTGTTCTTTTTTGTTATACTCTTCTGTAACAGCATTTAATTTTTCTGTGGTTTCTTTAGCTGATGTTTCTAGTTCATTTAATTTTTTTTCTAGTTCTGCATTTTCATTTTCATATTTTCTTATTTTATCGTCTAATTGCTGAATTTGAATAAGTATTCCTGATATTTCTGTTTGTAAATATTCAAGTTTAATGTTTGCTTCATCAAGTTTATCTTTTATCTCACTTCTTTGATTATTCAAATCATTAATATCATCTGTGTCTGTATTTATTTCTTTTTCTTGCTCTTCTTGATTTTGAATATTTGTTTCATTACTTGCAATCGAATAAATAGATAAATTAAATATAAACACAAAAATAAGGAGAATACTTATAAATTTATTTAACTTCATCTTGCATTCTCCTTTCTTTTCTTATTTTTAAATTTTACCAGTGACAATAGTCAAGAGGATTAACCTCACTGCCATAGTATTGACTTGTTCTAACCTCAAAATGTAAGTGTGGTCCAGATCCGATTCCAGTGCTTCCACTTTTTGCTATTTTAGTACCTGTTGATACAGTTTTTCCTCTTGAAACCAATATTACACTTAAATGTTGATATAAAGTATATAAATTGTCTGCATGTTTTATTATTATAAAATATCCTCTTGCACTATTATATCCTGTAGAAATTACAATACCATTTCCTGCTGACAATACTGGTGTTCCTGTAGGTACACCTATATCTATTGCTCTGTGATCTGATGTTGCTCCTGCAACTGGTGCAACTCTTCCTCCAAAATATGATGTAATCCAGTTATAACCTGGTGATGATTTTGAAAGTGGCCAGCTCAATGTTCCAGCAAACTTTCCTGTATATGAGCCATTATAATCATTTGCTGATTTTGCAAGTTCTTCTTCTAATTTTTGAATTTCGTTATTATAGTTGTTAATTTGAGTTTGTAATTTTTTCTGTTCTGAAGTTAATGTTTCAGCTTTTGCTTCTTTTTTTGCTTTAGTTGTTTTTATTTGAGTTTGTTTATTTTGTACTTCCTTTTTGCTTTCATTTAATTCTTTTTTTTGTTTTTCAAGTTCATTTTTAGCATTTTCAACTTCATTTTTCTGAGCTTCAACCTTGTCCATTTGCTCACTATCTGCCTCTGTTAATTGTTGGACTTTTGAGCTCATAGAAATATAGTCCCATATATTTTCTGAAGCAAGTAAAACATCTAAAAATGTTATTCTTCCTTGTTCATATATTGCAACTAGTCTTTCTTCTAGTAATTTTTGTTTTTCTTCATAATCTTTTTGTAATGCTTCAATTTCTTTGTTTTTTTCTTTTATGTTCTTTTCCATTTTGTTTATCTTATTATTTAAGCTTTTTATGTCTGCCTCATACTCTGCAATTTGATCCTCAAGTTCCTCAATTTCATTTAAAACAGTTTCTTTTTCTGCTGTAACTGCTTTCTTGTTTTTAGTTGCTTCACTTAGCTTGTCCTTTGCATCGTTTAAATCAGATTGTGTTGTTGCAAATACTGTAAATATCATTGACTGCAGTAGTATTACCACTAATAATATAGATATAATTTTTCTTTTCATATTTATTTTCTCCTTTATACCTCTAAATATTTTTTCATTGAAATTGCACTACCTAAAGCTCCAACTCCAAGTCCTAATACTAAGTATACAGTTAATAAAGTCTTAAATAATTCCTGGAATGTTAATAATGGTATATTTATCATTCCATTTATCAATGATTGTTGTATTTGTGCTATTACTGCGTTATATATAACTGATAATATTAATAATGAAATTAATACTGATATTAATCCTATTAACATACCCTCTACCATAAAAGGCCATCTAATAAAACTGTTTGTCGCTCCAACATATTTCATAATTGATATTTCTTTTCTTCTAGCATGTACAGTTAACTTTATGGTATTTGTTATTATAAATATAGAAATTAATACTAGAATAATTAAAATTACAGTTGTTATTATGTTTATTCCATCTGCTATTTTTATTAAAGCATTAATTGTATCTGTTCTAACTTCTATATTTGATACTACTTCAGTGCTATCTGCTATTTCTGTTTTAACTTCCTCAGCTTTTGTTAAGTCTGTTAGTGTAACAACAAAAGATGCTTTAAATGGATTGTTTTCTCCATCATAAGTAGCCCATAAGAACTTTTTATCTTTAAACATTTTTTTCATTTCTTCTAATGCTTGTTCTTTTGATTTTTCTTCTATTGTATTTACATAAGGAATACTTCTTATTTTATTCTTTAATTCTGTTCTTTGTTCTTCTGTTGCTTCATCATAAATAAAAACTTCCATTCCTTGTTGTTCTTCAATTGTTTTAGTAATATGATTTACATTTTGACCTACCGCAAAGAAAAGTCCAAATATAAACATTGTTGCACACATTATAACTAATGATGCTATTGTAGATTTTTTATTTTTAAATACATTTCTAAAACCTTCACCTAATAAATATCCAAAAATACTATATCTCACTACTATATCCACCCCTCTTATCATCTCTTATAATGTTGCCTTCTTCTATTTGTATAACTCTTTTTTTCATTTTGTCTACAATATCTCTTGCATGTGTTGCAACAACAACTGTTGTTCCTCTTTTATTAATGTCTTCTAAAAGTGCCATAATATCCCATGCAGTTTCAGGGTCTAGATTTCCAGTAGGTTCATCTGCAATTAGCATAGATGGGTTATTTACTAAAGCTCTCGCTAAAGCAACTCTTTGTTGTTCTCCTCCTGATAGTTCATTTGGATACATTTTAGCTTTATTACTTAATCCTACTAAAGATAGTATCATTGGTACTTGTCTTCTAATATGTTTTGGTGTTGCTCTTACAATATACATTGCATAAGCTACATTATCATATACTGTTCTATCTGGTAAAAGTCTAAAGTCTTGGAACACAACTCCCATGCTTCTTCTTAAAAATGGAATTCTTTTTGGTTTTAAAAATGTTGTATCTTTTCCATTTATAATAATATTTCCTTTAGTTGGTTCCTCTTCTTTTAATATCAATTTAATTAAAGTAGATTTTCCTGATCCAGAGCTTCCTACTAAAAATGCAAATTCTCCTTTTTCAATCACAAAATTAGCATTGTGTACTGCCTCTGTTCCTGTATTGTATGTTTTGCTGACATTTCTAAATTCTATCATTTGAATAACTCCTAACTAAGATTAGACATCTTCTTTCATACTCTCCTTTATCATAACAATAAAAGCTATTATTTGCAATAGTTTTTTCTGGAAAAAAGCAGAATAATTTTGCCTTAAACATGCAATTATTCTGCTTTTCTTATCATTTCTTGTTTTTATTAAAATTCACAAAAAATTCACAATTATTCTTTTACTTTTTCAATAATGGCTTGACTATCTAATTTAAAGTACTTTAATAATTGTTCTGCTTTACCAGACTTTCCAAACTTGTCATTCATTCCCATTCTTATTACTTTTGTTGGATATTCTTCTGATAAAACTTCACAAATAGCTGTGCCTAACCCACCTATTATACTATGATCTTCAATAGTAATTATTTTTTTAGTTTCTTTTGCACATTTTACTATCATTTCTCTGTCAATTGGTTTTATTGTATGTACATCAACTACACGAATATTTATATTTTCTTTTTCAAGTTCTTCCTTAGCTTTTAATGTTTCTGCAACTTCAACACCTGTTGCAAATATAGTTGCATCTGTACCATCACCAATTTGAACCATTTTACCTATTTCAAATTTTTGATTTTCATCATATATAATAGGTGTAGCAACTCTTGCTAATCTTATATATACTGGCCCATCAAACTTTGCCATTTCTTTTATTGCCCATTTTGTTTGAGTATCATCTGAAGGACATAAGACTGTCATGTTTGGAATACTTCTCATCAAACTTAAATCTTCAAGCATTTGATGTGTTGCGCCATCTTCCCCAACAGTAACTCCTGCATGTGTTCCACATATTTTTACATTAAGTTTTGGATATGCAACACTATTTCTAATTTGATCATAAGCTCTACCTGCTGCAAACATTGCAAATGTACTTGCAAAAGGAATTTTTCCAGTTGTAGCTAAACCTGCAGATATTCCTATCAAATTTTGTTCTGCTATTCCTACATTTATAAATCTATCTGGAAACTCTTTTTCAAAAAGACTGGTTTTAGTTGCGCCAGCCAAATCTGCTGTTAAGACAACCACATCTTTATTTTCTTTTCCTAACTCTACTAAAGCTTTTCCAAAGCTCTCACGAGTAGCAATTTTATTATCTAAATCCATATTCATATATCTCCTTTATATAGAATTTAATTTTTAATTTAAAATAGAATTAGTATATTGCAAGGCGATGTGTATTAAAAAGGCAAAGGCGCAACCTATTGGTTGTAACTGCGTTTTTAATGCACATCAACGAAGCAAGATGCTGATTATATTTCAAATTAACCTATAATATGTTGAAGTTTAAGCTCATTAATAGCCTGCTCATATTGTTCTTGATTTGGAGCTTTTCCATGCCATTCTGCCTTTCCTTCCATAAAAGAAACTCCTTTACCTTTAATTGTGTGAGCTATTATAACACTTGGCATTTCTTTTTGATGTTTTGCAATGTTAAATGCATTTATTAAAGCATCTATATCATGTCCATTTACTTCAATAACATTAAACCCAAAACTTTCAAATTTTTCTTTTATATCTATTAGACCTGCTACTTCTTCAACGTTTCCATCTATTTGTAAAGTATTATAGTCTACAATCGCACATAAATTATCTAGCTTGTTTTTACTTGCAGACATTGCAGCTTCCCATACTTGTCCTTCCTCAATTTCTCCATCTCCAAGTAAGCAATATACTCTATATCCTTCATGTTCTATTTTTGAGCTTATAGCCATACCAACTGCTGCAGAAAGTCCTTGTCCTAATGAACCTGTTGACATGTCAACTCCTGGTATTTTTTTCATGTCAGGATGACCTTGTAAATTGCTTTCTACTTTTCTGAATCCTTTTAACAACTCCTTATCAAAGTATCCCTTTCTTGCTAGTGTTGCATAAAGTGCTGGTGCACAATGCCCTTTTGATAACACAAACCTATCTCTTTCTTTTGCCTTTGGGTTTTCAGGATCTATATTCATTTGATTAAAATATAGAACTGCCAAAATATCAGCACACGATAATGAGCCTCCCGGATGTCCTGAAGAAGCATTATATATTTGTTCAATAATTTCTATTCTAATGTCATTTGCAATATTTGCTAATCCTTCCACTTTTGTAATTTTCATTATATTTTCTCCCTTCAAATAATAATTTTTTATTACAAGGCTATTATATATTTAAAAAAAGTTTTAATCAACCAATTCACAAAAAATACACAATCCTATCAATAAAAAACCAGTTTGATTTATACAAACTGGTTTATTTTTTATTTTGTTCCAAATATTCTGTCTCCTGCATCTCCTAATCCAGGCACAATATATTTATTTTCATTTAAATGGTCATCAATATGTGCACAATATATTTGCACGTCTGGATGTTCTTTTTGAACTCTTTCTAATCCTTCTGGTGCTGCAATTATGCATAAGAACTTCATTTTTTTAACACCTTTACTTTTTAATAGCTCTATTGCATCAACTGCTGAGCCTCCTGTTGCAAGCATTGGGTCTAATATAATTACTTCTTTATCTTCAATATGTTTTGGAACTTTAAAGAAATAATTTACTGGTTCAAAAGTTTCTTCGTCTCTATACATTCCAATATGACCAATTTTAGCATTTGGTATTACTCTTGTTATTCCTTCTAGCATTCCCATTCCAGCTCTTAGAATTGGAACAAATGCATATTTGTCCTCATTTAGTTTTCCTGTTTTTAATTTAGTAATTGGTGTTTCAATCTCAACTTCTTCTAGTTCCGCTTCTTCCATAGCTTCATAACATAAGAACATTGCTACTTCACTAGTTAATTCTCTAAATTCTTTTGTTCCTGTTTTTTTATCCCTTAATATTGCTAATTTATGTTCTATTAGCGGATGTTTTAATTCTTTTGCTTGCATAAAATCTACCTTCTTTCCTTATTATACTTTTATTGTTTCTTTTTCTTTTTTTGCATCTGCTGATTCTATTTTCTTTTTTTCTTCTTTATTATTTGGTATACAAAGATTTAACAATATTCCAACTACCGCTGCCAAGCTCATTCCTGAAATTGTAATTGAAAAGTCTCCATTTACAATTGATATTGCAGCTCCTCCTAGTCCTAATACTAGCATTGTTGATGCAACTACTACATTTTTAGGATCTTCAAAGTCCATTTGTTTTTGAACAAGAACTTTTAAACCATTTACTGATATAAATCCATATAAAAGTAATGATACTCCTCCTAATACTGGTTGTGGTATGCTTGAAACTACTGCTGTAAATTTTCCTAGGAAGCCTAAGCATATTGCAATAATTGCTGCTAGCCCAATTACCCAAACAGATGCAATTTTAGTCATTCCAACAACAGATGTATTTTCTCCGTAAGTAGTATTAGCTGGTCCACCTAGTGCTCCTGCCACAAATGTTGCTATACCATCCCCAAGTAAAGTCTTATCTAATCCAGGATTTTTTAATAAATCTTTATTTATAATTGTACTTAATGCTGTGTGATCTCCAATATGCTCTGCCATTGTTACTAATGCAATTGGTGCAATTGTTAATATTGTTCCAAAGTTTAAAGCATAATCTTTAAATGGTAATACAAAATTAGGTAAACTAAAGAAATCTGCTTCTGCCACTTGTGTAAAGTCTACTAGTCCTAAACATATTGATAATACATATCCACTTACAATTCCGACTAAAAATGGAATTATTTTCAAAAATCCTTTTGCTTTTGTCATTACAATTGCTGTTACTAAAAATGATACAGTTGCTATTAATACGCCTTTCCATTCAAATGTTGTTCCTGATGATAATCCTATTTGCGTTATAGCACTTGGGGCTAACCCTAACCCTATAATCATAATCATAGGTCCAATAACAATAGGTGGCAACAATTTATCAAGCCATCCTTTTCCTGTAAAGTGTATAATTGTTGCTACTATTACATAAATTAATCCAACTGCCATAATTCCTGTCATTGTTCCAGATATTCCACCTTTTAAAAATGCTGCTGCCATTGGAGTAATAAATGCAAAAGAACTTCCTAAATATACTGGTGATTTTCCTTTTGTGCATAATATGTAAATTAATGTTCCTATTCCTGATGTAACAAGTGCAACTGGTATTGTAAGTACTGTTTCTCCTGCTGCTGAATTAACTAATATTGGTACCAAAATTGTTGCTCCAAACATTGCAAAAACATGTTGAATTGCCAATATAATCCATTTGCCAATCGATGGCTTTTCATTCACGTCTAAAATCATTTTGCTTTCATTCATAAAAAATCCTCCTTCTAATTTTAGGTACAAAAAAAACACTAATAAATAATTTTAGTGTTTTTAATTTTTAAAAAATATATATTAGAAAAAATAGAAATTGTAAAAACAGCAATTGCTTGAATTGCTTGCTTTGTTTTAGATAATTTCATTTTATTTTCTAAAAAATTTGTCATTTTTTGTACCTCTTTCGAAAGATGTTACTACACTTTCAAAAAAATTGCAATAGTTTTTTTATAATTATATGTTAAAATATATAATTAATGTTCCTGCTATAGAAAATAAAAATCCAAATATTTTTAACCCTGCTGATCCTTCATTTTGATCTCCAAATCCAAATATTTTTTTAGTTATTATTCTTGCATCAAAAACGCACATTACTCCAATTGTTGCTATAATTAATCCAATCATTATTAAAATAATCTTTTCCATATTTATTTTATTCCTTCCACAAGCCTAAAAAAGTTTTAGCTATTTTTAAAAGAATTCTACAGTATATTTGCACTCAAATAATGTATTTGGTTTCAATGAAATAATATCTTGCTTTTGTGTGAATACTCCTGTACTTTTTACATTATCTGCTGTTGAATACCATGGTTCTATACATATAAAAGGTGCATTTGGTTTTGACCAGATTGCCAAATAAGGAAAACCTGTAAAATCCATAGTAAGTAATGTTTTTCCACTTGCTTTATTTTTCAAACTAATTTTATTTGATGTAATTCCTTTCATGATTAGTGCATCATTGTCAAAAGTATGTAAATCTATTAAAATTTTTCTTTTATCAACTATTCTATCTTTTGCATAGTCTATTCCAACTAATCCATCTACTAAATATAAAAAATGAATTTTTTCTTCATCCTCTTCAAATTCTAGGTAATAATTGCCTTTTCTTAATTCTTGTATATCTATTTTAAATGCTGGATGTCCACCTATCCCAAATGGTAAATTAATTAGTCCTGTATTTACTACTCTATATATTGTAGTAAGTTTATTTTCCTCAGTACGATATGTATTATATAACTCAAATTCATAAGGGTATCTTGTTAATGTATATTTATTACTCTTTAAAACATAAGAATGAAAGTGATCCAATTTAGTTATTGGTTCAAAGTCTAAATCTCTTGCAAATCCATGTTGCATTAGTTCATACGTTCTTCCACCTATCAATGTTTGATTTTTCTTTAGTTTGCCTACTATAGGGAATAATACTGGTGAATGTCTTTTCCAATATATTTTGCCATTTTCATCCATGCATTGTTCACCTTGATGTATTTTTTCTTCACCGTTTACTTTAAAGCTTATTAATTCCCCACCTTTTTTTGATGTTAACATTTGATTGTACATAGGCTACTCCTTTCTTGATTTATACAGTATATATAATATTGCTTTTTTATGTAAATGTCAATATTTTAGGCTTAATTACAAGGAAACACTTTGTTTTAATTTATTGTCTACAATTTTTCTTAATCTTTCATTTTTTTGTTGTGTTAATCCCTTATCTTCACTTTCAATTTTTAAAGCTACACTTTGTACAGATTTTAACATTGGCATATCAACAAATAAATTTGCTATTTTAAATTCTGGAATTCCATGTTGCTTTGTTCCAAAAAATTCTCCTGTTCCTCTTAGTTCTAAGTCTTTTTCTGCAATAACAAATCCATCATTTGTTTCTTGCATTGTTTTCATTCTTTCTTTTCCTACTTGTGAACATTTGCTATTATATTTTAGCACACAATATGATTGATATTGTCCTCTTCCTACTCTTCCTCTTAGTTGATGAAGTTGTGCTAACCCAAATCTATCTGCATTTTCTACTACCATAATATTGGCATTTGGTACATTTACTCCAACTTCTATTACTGTAGTAGATACTAATATATCTATTTCTCCTTCTTTAAATTTTTTCATTATTTCATCTTTTTCTTTTGGTTTCATTTTTCCATACACACATTCTACTCTGTATTCTGGAAAAATTTGCTCTTTATATATTTTAGTCCATTCTTTTACAGCTCTTAACTCTTTTGTATTTTCATCTTCCTCCTCTTTTTCTTCAACTAATGGACAAACAACATATATTTGTCTTCCTTCATCAATATTCTTTTTTATAAATTTGTTTATTCTTTCTTCCATTTGCTTTGTCACAGCATAGGTTTCTATTTTCTTTCTGTTTGGTGGAAGCTCATCAATTATTGATATATCCAAATCTCCATATAATATTAATGCTAATGTTCTTGGAATTGGAGTTGCTGTCATTACTAATATATCCGGATTATTTCCTTTTGCTGCAATTGCAGTTCTTTGTTTTACTCCAAATCTATGTTGCTCATCTGTTACTACTAAACCTAAATTTTTAAATGTAACATTTTCTGTTATTAAGGCATGTGTACCAATTAGCACATTAATTTCTCCATTTTGTAGTCTTTCTAATATATCTTTTTTGTTTTTTGCTGTTGTTGCGCCTAATAAAAGTTCGCATTTTATTCCTAAAGGAGCTAATATTTTACTAAATTCCTCCATGTGCTGTGTTGCAAGTATTGCTGTTGGTGCCATTATTGCTACTTGATAGCCTGATTTTACTGCCTTATATGCAGATATAATACTTACAACTGTTTTACCAGAGCCTACATCTCCTTGAAGTAATCTATTCATAGTCTTTTCTGATTCCATGTCTGAATCAATTTCAGCTAATACTCTAAGTTGCGCTTTTGTCAATTTAAATGGCAATGTATTTATTACATCTGACATTTTTGCATTTTTGTCAAATACAATTCCTTTACTTTTCTCACTACTTCCCTTCAATTCTAATAATGCAAGTTGCATTGTTAGGAGTTCTTCAAATACTAATCGTTTTCTTGCTTGCATTCTATGCTCTGCATCTGTTGGAAAATGTATTTGTTCTAAACTATTTTGTAAATCTAACAAATTATATTCTTTTAAAAGGTAATCAGGTAAAGTTTCTTCTAGCTTTCCTTTTGTCATATTTAACGCATTTTCTATTGCTTGCCTTATAGCTGTTTGTGACAATTTGTATGTAGTTGGATATACCGGCATTATTTTTCCTGTGTTTTTTGATGAGTCAATTTTGTCAAATACAGGATTTCTCATTTCAAAGTGATTAAATTCATTTATTGCTTTTCCAAAGAATTTATATGTTTCTCCTCTTTTTATATGCTGTTTAATATATGTTTGATTAAACCATGTTATTGTACATCTACCTGTATTATCTTCAACTATAGTTTTTAATACTGTCATATTTTTACGAATTCTATTTATATTTACTTCTGATACTACTTTTGCTTCAATTGTAACTTCTTCTCCATTGATTAAGTCTGCTATGCTTTTGGTTTTACTTCTGTCTTCATAATCTCTTGGAAAATATGTAAGTAAATCTTCTAATGTAAATATATTTAAATTGTTTAGTAATGATACTTTAGCTGGTCCTACACTTTTTACATATTGTACACTTTGTTTTAAATCGATCATTTTTTACCTCTTATCAAAGTTTTATTTAAATTACTCTAAATTAAATTTATCTTAATTAAAAATCGTCAAAAAACATTGACTAAATACTAAAAAGTATGTATAATAATGATATAGGAAACAAACATACAGAATGTATGTTGCCAATATTTTAGCAAACACTACATTGCAGTACCGAAGCAAAATGTAGTGTTTTTATTTATTCCTTATTTGTACCAATTATGTATATAACTGTGTAGTAAAGTGGCAACACACATCTGCTTGTTAAGCTTGTTTCCTATATTTAATACTATACAATATTTCTTTATTAAAAACAAGCGAACATTTAAACAAATTTGTATTTTTTTCCAGTATCTTGTCAATTAATTTAAAACATTGTATAATATATATTGTATTTCATTTGGGGATGTATTTGGTTTCGACAGTATCCTAGAAGTATTGATAGCGAGTAGTGGATTCTCACTTGGCCACTTTAATAATGTGAGAAATTAAAAATAAACGCTGATAATAGAGAATTAGCATACGCTGCCTAATTAAAGGCGCGTCATCTTACTTTATGTGCCCACGCTTAAAGGTTAAGGTGTCAAATTAGTGGGAAACAAAATTATTTTTAGTTATGGAAATAATGGGTATTTTTAAATAACTACCTTTTTAGTAAATTTGTTTGTTGTGTTATTATTTAGGGAATCTTTACAATAAACTGCACTCGGAGAAGTTGGTATGGAAAGAATATTGGACAGGAGTTCGACTCTCCTCATCTCCACCATTGTTCCCTTATATGAACACTATTTACTTTGTAGGTGGTTTCGCAGTGAATATAAGGATATAATTTTAATAACGTGATTACAGTTTCAAACCAAATTGTAATCACGTTTTATTCTGATAAACTTTCATAACTTAAATATATAATTATATTAAATGAATATAAAGTTTATCTGTGTTTATCCTGATT
>OLNV01000515.1_pt1 | contig 29862 bp, 25 predicted proteins | sample 1672891 | NCBI WGS metagenome assembly OLNV01 (sample SAMEA3136734, study PRJEB25190) | human gut metagenome | biome: human gut; feature: human-associated habitat; material: faeces | place: Austria | collected 2013 | reverse complement strand
ACTGGATTTTCGCGTCGCTTCACTCCTAAAAATCCAGTTCGCTTGCACAAGCCCTCCGGGCAGCTCCCCCGATGGGGAGCCAAGAATGTTCTACCGCTTAACTTAATAGCATTGCGCAATCAAAAGGCAGTACGCCCCAAGGGCTAATCCTGAACCCCCATTTCTCAAAGGAACGATTTATGTCGGAAACCAAACGTGCTTACTTTACCTACATGGTCCGCTGTGCGGACGGGACGCTTTATACGGGCTTCACGGTGGACGATGTCCATCGCCGCATCGCCATGCACAATGCGGGAAAAGGTGCCAAATATACGAAAAGCCGCCGCCCGGTGGAGCTTGTGTGGTATCATGAATGGGAGAGCGAGCATGAGGCCAGAAGCGCTGAGTATCATACGAAGAAACTCTCCCGCAGAGAGAAAGAAGAGCTGGTCAAGAAGTTTAGTCACCAGTCACTAGTCACTAAGTCCCCCCCTTGTTCATTTTCCGAAAGGAGCCGCTATTGACACCTACAAATCCTTCTGTAAGGAAAACAAAATATATGACGGAAGCCGCAGCGGCGGCAGCGATCGCAGCCATTCTGGTGCTGCTGAAGCTCGTCATGCCCTTTCTGGTCGCGGTCACGATGATGGCATCTGCCGTGCCGATCGCGGTCATTGCCGGATTGCATGGCATGCGCTGGGGCATCGGTACGGCGGTCGCAGAGATCCTGCTCGTGAACATGATCGGCGGGCCGGAGATCGGCCTCACGACCGCCTTCTATGCGGCGGCGCTGGGACTTGCACTGGGCTACAGCTTCATCCATGGATTGTCCTTTGTGAAGTCCGTGCATGTGGTCGCGCTGGCGTTTCTGGTGGAAATGACGTACAAAGTGACCTTCTCCATCTATATCCTCGGTATCGCAGATGCGCTGGCGGCGAGCATCGAGCGTCTTGCTTCTGTCATCCGCTGGATCTGGCAGCCGCTCGCCCGTCTTTTCTCTATGGACCCGAGCCCGGAGAAGGCGGCCTATACCACGGGCGGCATGATCTTCTTCGCCATCCTATTCATCATTGAGGCTTACATCTACGCGTACTGGAATGTGGAAATCGGGCGCAACATACTGAAACGTCTGAAGGCAGGAATGCGTGAAAATTAGGGGCGGGCTTATTCACGCGCTATGGATGGTTTTCCATGCCCTCTTGACAATGCCCCTCTTTCTGCCCTATAATAATCCACATGAACACATGCGAGGATCAGGAGTAAGCTGGACTTGGATATCACAGAGAGCCGGATAAGGTGGGAACCGGTATGGAAAAGCAGCGTGTCACCTGAGAGCACTTCGTTGAAATCAGTAAGCGAAGCGTTGGTCCGCGTTAAGGATAAGCCTGAAGTATAATGCAAGGTGGTACCGCGTATGACGCCCTTGTCCGTAAGGACAGGGGCTTTTCTTTTTGCGACACCCGCATGATGGACGGCGGAGTGAGAAACAGGAGTGGTACCGCGCTGATGCGCCTCCCTGACCGAAAGGCCGGGGAGGCTTTTTTATTAGGAAGCAGGAATGAGGAATGGTGGTGCGGCGCATAAAAATAAAAAGCGCCGCGGAGTTTTGATAGCGCTTCGCGCCGTCGTCAGAGGGGCGTAGCCGAGAAATCTCTATGGCAGAACGCTCATCGCCTGATGTGAGACAGCACCAATACATCGTTTTATCTCGGTGCATACACGCTGATTTCCCGCAGGGCAGTAGAGATCCCTCGGCTGCGCTCGGGATGACGATGCTGGAGAATCCTAACCACCAGTCATTCCTAATTCCTAGCCACTAGCTACAAATTCAAGGAGGAACCCATTATGAAAATCATGAAAACTGCCAATGAAAAACGTATCGCTTTCCGCGAAAATCTGAAATCCGGCCACATTATGATCGCCCCGGGCGTCGGTGATGCGCTGGGCGCGAAGATCGCAGAGATGGCGGGCATTCCGGCCCTTGCGATGGGCGGATACTCCGTCTCTGCTTCCCGTCTCGGACAGCCGGATGTCGGCCTTCTTTCCTGCACGGAAATGGCAGAGCAGCTGACCGGCATCTGCAACGCGGTCAATATCCCGATCATCGCTGACGGGGATACCGGCTACGGCAATGCGCTCAATATCATCCGCACAGAGCAGATGTTCGAGCAGGCGGGCGCTGCCTGCATCTTCTTCGAAGACCAGGCATGGCCGAAACGCTGCGGTCACATGGACGGCAAGCAGGTCATCACTGCGGAAGAACATGCACAGAAGATCCGCGCCGCTGTCGATGCCCGTTTCGATAAGGAGATGATGATCATGTCCCGCACGGACAGCCGCGCGGTCTACGGCATCGATGATGCCATCGAAAGAAGCAGGCGCTATGCGGATGCGGGCGCAGAGATCTGCTTCGCTGACGGCATCGGCAGCCGCGAAGAGCTGGAAAAATTTGCAAGAGGCCTCGAAGGAAGCGGTGCATACCTCGTGGCGAATATGATCGAAGGCGGCAAGACACCGCTCATCCCCGCCAAAGAGCTTGAGGAAATGGGATACTCCGTCGTTTTCTGGGCATGCAGCGCGGTTTATGCGATTTCCAAGACGCTTTATGATCTCTTCAGCAACCTGAAAGAAAAAGGCACGACCGAAGACCACCTGAAGGATATGATCGAATTCGGACACTTCAACAGCATCATCGGCCTCGATACATACAAAGAACTCGAACGTAAATACAAAGTCGACAGAGACGACTGAGTGGAGCAGAATCAGTGACTGGTGACTGGTGACTGGTGACTGGTGGCTCATTCCCACTTGAAGGTTCAAAGGTTCAACGGGGAAGGTGGCGGCTACGCCGCAGTATAAAGAAAGGCGATGCCCGAAGGCGGTATTCAAGTTACTAGTCACTAGTCACAAGTCACTTGACACACCTAATACCTAATCCCTAGCCACTAATCCCTAGTCCCTAATTCTCATTTTCTTTTCCCTCTTCCCAAAAATTTAATTATGACCTATAATATCTGTAATGAATCGATAGGCATAAAAGTTTAGGGAATGAGGGATTTTTATTTCCTCTCTTCCAGAAAGAAGGATGGATATGACATCAGGGAAGGAAGACTACTTAAAGGCCATTTACATCATCAGCGAAAGCCATGATCTGGTGACAAATAAGGAGCTCTCCGAGATGCTTCATGTATCGCCGCCATCTGTCAGCGAAATGATCGCAAAGCTGCAGAAGCAGGGCTATGTGGATTACACGGCCTACAAAGGCAGCCGGATGACGAAGAAGGGTCGTAAAGAAGCCGGACGTCTCATGCGGTATCATGCGCTGTGGGAGGTTTTCCTTGTGAAGTGTCTGGATTTCTCATGGAGCGGAGCGCATGAGCTGGCAGAAGGCCTCGAGCACCAGACGAATGATGAACTTTGCAACAAGCTCGATGCGTATCTGGGAAATCCGGATCACTGCCCGCACGGGGATCCGATCCCGCGTGTGGACGGCAGCCGCAGCGGTATCACGAGCCGTGCCCTTGCTGAGCTGGAGGAAGGCGAGAAGACCCATGTGCGCCGCGTCATGGAAGACTACAGCCTGATGGACTATATCCAGAGCAAGGGAATCGAGATCGATATGCCTGTCACCATCCTTGAGAAGGAGCCTTACGAAGGGCCGATCCTTCTCGAGACGCCGAATGGAAATACGTCTCTCAGCTATAAAGCTGCGCAGCAGATTTTTGTAGATGATGAGGAAGAGGAAGAAGAATAAAAAAGCAGCCCCTGCGTATCGCAAGGGCTGCTTTTTTTATTAGGAAATGGAAAAGGTCAAAAGATGGGGGTGTCTGAGACTGGGAAACATCAGATATTAGAAGTCAGATGTCAGATATCTGATGGCTCCTAGTCTTCTAGTCTTTTAGTCTAATCACCAGTCACCAGTCACCAGTCACTAGTCACTAGTCTTACTCGCTTTATTTCACAAACCGCATGGCCTCAGCCATGCGCTCGGGGAGCGCCTGACCGAAGAGGCGCTCCATGGCTTCGCGGCGGACGAGCCAGATGCGGCCGGATTTCCTGCGATCGCCTTCGTGCATGCGAGCGGCGGCATGACCGGCGCCGCCGGCAGCACTTCGGACGACGCCGCTGTCGCGGTTCCAGATGTGGGCAGCTTCGACCGTGGAGAAGACGAGGAGAAGGGGATTGATGGGATAGGATGCCGTTTCCTTTCCTTCGTAGACGCGAAGAGCGGCATTTCTTGTGAGAAGCCATGTGTTTCCGGAACGGCGCGTCTCAGAGAGTGAGAAGACGGCGCCTTCACCGGCGTGTTCGCAGTCCCACTGGACGCGTTTCGCGTCGAGCGAGTAGAGTTTCGCTGTCTCCTGCGGCGTCAGCACTTCTTCCAAGGGGTCGAAGGACAGGGAAAACATATCCATCGCGCCGAGGTCGGCTTCGTAGAGGTCAGCGGGGAAGACGGTGATGCCGTCTTTCGATGCGGCGAGCGCGGTGCCGGCCGGAAGCCTTCGGCCTTCGAGGAACGCACGGTAGATGGCGATGCTCTGCATCTGGGAAGAGATGCCGGAATGGATCCAGCTGGCAGGGCCGAAGGAGACAGGGACGCCGCGCCCCTCGGGGAGCGGCGGGAGTTGAGCCATCAGAAAAAGATGGGGGCCTGACACAAGGAAACAGCCTTCCGTGGGAAGGCTGCCTGTCAGGAAAGCGGCGTAGCACGCTTCGGCAGCGGCTACGGAAAGATCAGATGTATAAATGCGTGGCATGGATGGGATACCTCGGGAAATGGGAGTCAGTGTTTCAGGGTTTAAGGGTTCAGGGGTCAGGGTTAGCCCCTGGGGCGGCTCGCCCCTTGATTACGTTTGAAAGCCTCGATTGAATGAGAAATGAGAAATGGTGGTGCGGCGCCAGATCCTTCGACTCAGTTCTCACTGTTCCGCCTTTTCATGATCGAACATCCGACATTTCACTCCGCTCAGGATGACGAAATACGCCGCGAAGCATAAATAGTGGCGATGCCATGAGCCGGCATGCCAGTCACTAGTCACTAATCCCTAGCTACTCATCCCTGCTTTCAAACTTCAGGGTTATCCCGTGGGCGGAGCACCCATGGATTGCGGATGAAAGATTTGCTCGAATGAGAAATGCGAAATGCGAAATGGTGGTGCAGCGCATAAAAATAGGAAAGCGCCGTGAAGTATAAATCATGGCGATGCCCGCTTGAGACGTTAGACGTCAGATGTCAGACGTCAGATATCTGATGTCTGGTGTCTTCCAGTCTTCTAGTCTTCTAGTCACCAGTCACTAGTCACTAGTCACTTCAACCTTCCCGCATCGACTTCACCTTTGATGTACTGGTGGACTTTGTCCATCGGAGTGTCGGGGAGGATAGGGGCGCGCTCGGTGGAGCCTCGTCCGTGATTTTTTATTTTACCATCAAAATCATATTCTGTCATGGAGAGAGTCTGTACCCTTTTATTCGGCACGTCCATGCGGACATGATAGATGACTTGCGAGAAGTCCTGATCCTTCCAAGGGTAGGCGATGCGGAGGAAGAAGGTGGCGTAGCCATTCTTATAGCGGAGGGTCTGCTTCTCGATGTCATAGGTGCTGCCGTGAAATTTCACGCCGCTTTCTTTGAAGAGAGGGAGCCACTGGGGATTCGTGAAATGGGGGATCGGCTGCTCGATGAAGTGGGTATACACATTCTTTCCGAAGGAATTGGGCAGGAGCGGGCTCCAGCTATCGTCAGAAAAGAGGGTGCTTTCTTTGACGCTTCCGTCAGCGGCAAGGGTCTTCACCGCCGCGATGTGGTAGGTGCGGCGGTCCTTGTCAAATTCCATGGTGGAAATGACAGACGTACCGTCCAGTGACAGCTTCAAGTCCATCGATGCGCGGACGCCGCTGTCTACGTAGGAGTCGGTGTCGACTTCGGCACTTTCGCTCGCAGGGAGCGGGATCCAGTTCGCGGCGCCTACCGGAGAGAGGGTGCCTGCCATGAGTAAGAGGGCGGTCAAAATTTTTTTCATGATGGATGCTCCTTGAAAAATGGGTTCAGGGCTAGCTGGGGGGCGTGCCGTCCCTTGATTGTGTTTGAAAGCTTTGCTTGAATGGGAATGAGGAATGGTGGTGCGGCGCCAGATCCTTCGACTCAGTCCTCACTGTTCCGCCTTTGCATGATCGAACATCCGACATTTCACTCCGCTCAGGATGACGAAATGCGCCGCGAGTATAGATAGTGGTGATGCCCGAAGGCGGTATTTAGTCACCAGTCACCAGTCACTAGCCGCTATTTCAATCCTTTCACCACGCGCAAATCCTGCAGGGTGAGGAAGGGGCGGTAGGGCTGGCGGAGATAGAGCGCCATGGTGTAGACGAGGGCGGTGATGTGGGGGCAGTCCACGTGCATCATGTCCGAGAGGTCGAGGAGGCTCGTAAGGCCGCAGGGAAGGTCTTCGGTGATGTAGCGGCTTTCCAGCGTTGTCGGGCCTTTGACGCTTTGGTACGATGGGTTTTCCGTGAGCGCTTCATAGAGCGTTCCGGCGCGGGTACCCCAGAAGGAGTTCAGTGTGGCGAGAAGCGGTGCGAGTTCCAGGCCGAGGGCTTTTCCGATGGCGAGGCGCTCTTTATCGCACTCTTCCATGAAGGCGGCGGTGCGCTTCGTGAGGGACGCGCCGAAGAAATTAAAGTCTTCTCCGTTTTCGATGCGGGAGAGATTGAAGAGGCACTGTGTCACATGAATGATGGGATTCGTCGCGGAGAGCGAGGTCGCGGCCGGAGAAGAGACGCGTGTCACCTTCGGCGCGAGCTTGTGCAGGAGCTCGCTCAGCAGGGCTTCTTCCCCGATGGCGGAGTAGGCGATCTCTTCTTTCATGGCTTTGAAATGGAGCGAGGCGTAGTCGGAGGAGAGCGCAGCGATGAAAGGCATGTTTGCGGTCTCGCCGATGGTGATCGGTACTGCCCCCTGCGCTTTCTGGAAGGCGCGGTAGGCTTTCACCGCGCCCCAGCAGCCGTTCAGGAAGAGCAGGTACTGTCCTTTTTTCATGTAGGGCATCACTTCTTCGGTGACCGCTTCGTGATCGCCCGCACGGGTGAAGACGAGAAGGATGTCGGCATCGCAGGCTTCTTCGAGCGAGCGTGCCATGGGCAGGTAGAGGGAGGTATTCACCTTACCGCTGACATTGAGCGGATGCGTCTCCCAGAGCTTGCGCTTCTCTTCATTTCTGACGTAGAGCGTGAAGGGAACGGAGATGAGATGCAGGTAGGCGGCGGCAGCGAGCCCCGTCGCTCCTGCACCGATGATGGAAATTTTCATAAGAAGTCCTCGATTCGATGGAGTATTATCCTCTATTATATATGTCTCGTGGCTGGGGTTCAAGGGAGGAGGTTGGCGGGTTCAGGGGGAGCCCGTGGGGCGCGTCGTCCCTTGATCGCGTGCGAAAGAAGAGATTGGGTTCAGGGTTCAGGTTGATGGGTTCAGGGTTGTGGTGGCATTATCCTTATGAGGAAGGGGGACCGTGCCAGTGGCGCTCTGGGGCTTATGTGAGTGCCACTATGTTTGCAAATGCATTTTCCATTTTGCTCATCTGTCTTTCATACCGCCTGTGCCCTATCCGCCCCTGCGGGGCACCTTCCCCTTGAGGGGAAGGCTGAACCGGTGCGCGAAGCCGCCACCACAAATTTGAAAGCAGGGATGAGTAGCTAGGGATTAGGAGCCGTGAGTGACTAGTGACTGGTGACTGGTGACTGGTGACTGGTGATTAGCGACTGGAATGCCAGCTCACAGCATCGCCATGATTTATACTTCGCGGCGCTTCCATATTTTTATGCGTCGCACCACCATTTCGCATTTCGCATTTCTCATTCAATCGATGCTTTCAAACGTAATCAAGGGGCGAGCCGCCCGACGGATGAACCTTGAACCGGCATTTTACAAACATCCATTCTCTTGCATCTTGCTCGTCCCTATGCTATAGTACACACAATCAACTATTTTGCGAGGACGAGAGAGAGTACAGCGATGGAACCGCGAAAGAGAGCTCCGACGGGTGGAAAGGAGTGCGGGAATTGGCTGGAAGTGCCTCTCTGAGCAGGCGCGCTGAAGTTAGTAGGCTGCCCGGGGTCGCCCGTTACAGCATGGAGTCAGAAGACTCACCGAGATTTCTGCGAAGAGGCAGAAGTGAAATTGGGTGGAACACGGATCCTCCGTCCCTTTACTGGGGCGGAGGATTTTTTTAGTTTAGGGATTGGGGATGAGTAGCTAGGGATTAGGAACAAGCGGTGACTGAAATAGCGCAGTTGGCATATTGACCGTTCTGCAAGGAAGATCTCTCGACTACGCTCGAGATGACGACGGCGCGAAGCACTATCAAAATTCTTCGGCGCTTCATTATTTTATGCGTCGCACCACCACTCCTAACTCCTAACTAGAGAGCAGAGCTTTCATCCGCAAACAAGGGACAGCACGCCCCTCGGGGCTAACCTTGAACCCCGAACCCTGAACCCTGAATCCCAAATCCATTATTAGGAAAGGTAGGTACACCATGTCCCGCATATTGACTGCAGAACATATACGTAAATCTTTCGGGAAGAATACCGTCCTGAAAGACATCAGCCTGGAAGTAGAAAAAGGTGATGTCGTCTCTATCCTTGGCCCTTCGGGGACGGGGAAGACCACCTTTCTGCGCTGTCTGAATTATCTGGAACAGCCGGAAGAAGGAAAGCTCACCATGGGCGATGTGTCCGTGGATTTCTCTCATATCACCAAGAGCGAAGTGCAGCGTCTGCGCCGCAAGTCGACGATGGTCTTCCAGCAGTTCAATCTTTTCAGAAATAAGAACGTCCTTGAGAATGTGACCGAGGGCCTCATTTATGGCTACGGCAAGAGCAAGAAGGAGGCCGAGGAAATCGCGATGCAGGAGCTCGCGCGTGTCCATATGGCTGACTATGCGAAGATGTATCCGTCCGAGCTTTCCGGCGGCATGCAGCAGCGCGTCGGCATTGCTCGTGCCCTTGCACCGCGTCCGGATGTCATCCTCTTCGATGAACCGACGTCTGCGCTGGATCCGGAGCTCGTCGGCGAAGTGCTTGATACCATCGCCGAGGTCGCGACGCTCGGTATCACCATGATCATCGTGACGCATGAAATGCATTTCGCGCGTGAAGTATCTTCGAAGGTCGTCTTCATGTCCGATGGGCTTGTCATCGAGACCGGGAAACCGGAAGACCTCTTCACCCATCCGAAAGAAGAAAAGACACAGCAGTTCCTCCAGCGCATGCTGAAGAGGGAAGAAGGGTAAAATTAGAAATTAGGAATGAAGGTGGCGGCTTCGCCGCAGTATATAAATGGGCGATGCCCGAAAGCCAGCAGATAACAGGCTTCCCGTTTGTGCATTTCCTGACATCGTCCGCCAGACCGCGAATGACAAAGATTTCTCGCTTGCGCTCGAAATAACAGAAAGTGTGTGTGACTCGTGACTAAATACCACCTTTGGGCATTGCCATTATTTATACTTCGCGGCGCTTAGATCCTTCGACTCAGTTCTCCTGTTTTCAGATAAGCCATTTTTTAACATACGACGTTTTTCTCCGCTCAGGATGACGAATGCGCCGCACCAGCACTCCTCACCCGAGAGCAGGCCTTTCATTCGCAATCAAGAAAGGCATGCCCACGGGCTAACCCAATCCCTAATCCCTAATCCCTAGCCACCAGTAACTAGTCACCAGTCACCAGCTACTTATATATCACAAGGTCCACTACTATGCTTACATTCGATTTCTCCTACTTCCTTGGGCTCTTCCCAAGGCTCTCGTCGGCGCTGCCGTTTACGATGGAAGTGATCGCCATTTCCATCCTGCTCTGCCTTGTGCTGGGCAGTCTGGTCGCCGTCGTGCGCATCGCAAAGGTGCCGCTGCTCAGCCAGCTTTGCAGCGTCTGGCTCTCGTACAATCGTAGCATGCCATTCGTCCTCGACCTCTACGTCGTGTACTTCGTGCTGCCGGTGATCGTGCGGATGCTCGGCATCAGCCCTGATGGCTGGCCGCTCACGGCTTACGTCCTGATCGCGCTCACCTTCCACTACACGCCGGTGATCGCGGAAATCATCCGTCCCGCCTACCTTTCTGTTTCACGCGGACAGCATGAGGCGGCGATGGTCTTCGGGCTTTCCCCCTTCCATCGCGTCGTCTCCATCATCGCGCCGCAGGCACTGCCGGTCGCGCTCCCCGGGCTCGTGAATGAATCCATCAACATCCTGAAGGATACCTCCATCATGTACTTCATCGGGGTCGTGGATCTCATGGGCCGCGCCGGCCTCATCATCAATGCACACTACGGGCAGGGCAAGCTGGAGACGTACTGCGCCGTCGCCCTCATCTACTGGGCGCTTGTCATTCTGGTGGAAATCGCATTCCACATGTTCCAGAAATGGAGCAGCCCTAAAGAAAGGAGCGCCGTATGATCGATTTTGAAATCCTGCCGACCGCACTCCTTTTCATCGCGGGTGCGATCCCGAATACCCTTTTCATGGCCTTTGTCATCATCATCGCGAGCATCGTCTTCGGCTCTCTCATCGCGGTGCTCCGCCTGCGCGGGGGACGCCTGCTGAATGGCATCTTCACCGTCCTGATCTCCTTTTTCCGCGCCGTGCCGGGCATCGTGCAGCTCTTCATCGTGTACAATTCTCTGCCCTTCTTTCTCGCTCCGATCATTTCTGCGGTTCTTGGCCATACCGTGAAGCCCTTCGATGTCAGCCCGTACTGGACGGTCTATGCGACCTTCATCCTTTACAACACGGCGTACCAGTCCGAGAATATCCGCGGCGCGCTCCGCTCTGTCGATCAAGGACAGTACGAGGCATCTGTCGCCATGGGCATGACTCCGTACCATGCCTTCACCCGCATCGTCCTGCCGCAGGCTTTCGTCGTGGCGCTTCCGACCTTCTTCACCTACTACCTGAAGACCATTAAGCTCTTGGCTCTCGTCTTCACCGTCAAGGTGGTGGACATGTTTGCCAAAGCGGATATTTTCTCTGCTCTCTACAACCGCCGCACCGAGCCGTACATCGCGGATGCTATTGCCTACTGGGCGATGGCCATCCTTCTCACCTTCTTCTTCAACTGGTGGGAAAAACGGATGCGTGCCAAAGGATTTTAACCACAAACGCGCCAGACGTCGTGAGACGTCTGGCGCGTTTTCTTTTTCAAGAGGTGCAGGGGGTAAGGCTGTGGCGGCGGCTTCGCTGCATTTTTAGAGATGGTATCCTCGTATCGTCAGCCTTCCCCTCGAGGGGAAGGTGCCCCGAAGGGGCGGATAGGGCACTGGCGTTATGAAAGGTGGGTGATGCAGATGGAAAAACATTTTTGCATAAATCACAGCTAACGAAAGCAGTCGAGCGCCGCTGTCGCGAATATATATGGGGCGATGCCCGAAGGCTGGAGGATGGAAGTCAGATGTCTGATGTCTCCTAGTCTTCCAGTCTAATCCCTAATCCCTGGCTACTCATTTTTGCTTTCATACATCCTTCGTTTAGCGGTCTGCAAGAAGGATTTCTCGACTTCGCTCGAAATGACGGTGCGAGAGAGCCACTAGTCACCAGTCACCAGTCACCAGTCCCTATTTCACATACTCTGCAAGCTCTTCGACCGTCACTTCCTTCAGGAAGCCCTGACCGATCTCCTTCATGAGGGCGAGCTGGATCTTCCCTTCCTTGACATGCTTGCTCCTCGCCATATCCGCAGCGAGGATCTCGGGAGCGATATGTGTCTCCGTGGGAAGAGACAGCGATTTCAAGACGTACTCGAGGCGGCTCGTGGTGCCGCGGGAGGTGAGGCCGAGGAGCTCGGCGCGCTTGGTGACGAGGTACATGCCGATCGCGGTCGCTTCGCCGTGGGTGATCGTTTTGTCATCGTAGCGGCAGCAACGCTCGATGGCTCCGCCGATGGTGTGTCCGAAGTCGAGGAGACGGCGATCTTTCTTGCCGGTGGGGTCGATTTCTACATAGTGCGCCTTGATGGCAGCGCAGCGGCGGATGATTTCCGGCAGCACGCGCAGGAGCTCCATGTCGGAATTGGCTTTTTCGAAAAGCTCGAAGAGCTCTTTGTCACAGACGCAGCCGAGCTTCACGGCTTCGCCCATGCCATTGTGCAGGTATTTTCTGGGGAGGGTCTTGGCCATGCCGGGATCGATATAGACGGCGCGCGGCTGATAGAAGGTGCCGACGAGATTCTTGCCCGCGGTGATGTCGAGCGTGATCTTGCCGCCGATGGCGCTCCCGATCTGCGAGAGTACGGATGTCGGGAACTGGATGTAGGCGATGCCGCGGTGGTAGGTGGCAGCGACGAAGCCGGTGATGTCACCGACGACGCGTCCGCCGAGCGCGATGAGGACGCCGTCGGAGGGCAGACCGAAATCGACGAGCGCACCGTAGACGCGGTTCACGATGGAGAGGCTTCTCGATTTCTCACTCGAGGGGACGACGATCATCTGTGTGCGGATGCCGGTGGATTCGAGGGATTTCACAAGATCCATGCCGTAGAGGCGATCGATTCCATCCTCTGTGATGATGGCTGCGTCATGCGCGCCTGTGAGGGAAGAGATCGCATCTCCGGCGCGGCGGATGAGCCCGCTGTCGATCACGATGTCGTAGGAATCCTTGCCGAGATTGATATGTATCTTTTCCATAAAGAAGCCTCCTTTTCAGAAATAAGAGTTTCATTAAATATATTATAACGTAAGGACGAAGGCGGGGGAAGGGGGCGATACAGTCTGATCAGATTCTGCGATTGAATCAGCGTTTCCTTAGGAAAATGCGGATTTCATTCAACAACGAGGGAATCCAGGCTCCCAGGAAAGAGGAGATCACCCGGAGGAGGGGGAGATGGAGCATAAATTGTTAGAGCAGGCGTCGTACCATTCGGGCGGAAGCCACATGCGCAGAGATCAGATGGTACGGTAGCAGAGAGTATCTGCGGCGTCAGCTCGGTATGGGAAATCGGGAGCTCAGTCTCGGCTGCCGCATCCATATCGTCGAGGACAATGTCATGAACCGTGAAATCGCGCAGGAACTCTTCGAAATGACAGTGCGGCTTCGCCGCTATGATCTATCAAAAAAGCCAGAACACGCTGCATGTGTGTTCTGACTTTTTGCTATGGGGAGTGGCTAGTGGCTAGGGATTAGGGATTAGGGATTAGGAGTGACTAGTGACTTGTGACTTAAATGCCACTTTCGGGCATCGCCCTGTATATATTTGCGGCGAAGCCGCCAACATTTCGCATTTCTCATTCAGGCAGGGCTTTCATTTATAATCAAGGGAGGGCACGCCCCACAGGCTCACACTATTTCTTTTGATTCTTCTCTCTGGCAACAAGGATCGGATCGCCGCCGAGGCCCCAGTTTTCCAGAGGCACTTCATCGATAGTGACGACAGTCGAAGCCGGATTTTTGTGCAGGACATTGGCCAGAAGATCCGTGACGCCACGGATGAGCGCAGCTTTCTGCTCGGGGGTCACATGGCCTTCTCGGGTGATTTTGATATTGACGTAGGGCATAGCGGACTCCTTTCGGCGACAAGTGACTGGGGACTGGTAGCTAGGGATGAGTGGCTAGGGATTAGGTTTGCGATACGAGAAAACCGCTAGTTCCAAACCTCCGCGGCGCTTCTATATTTTTATGCGCCGCACCACCATTTCGCATTTCTCCTTTCTAATTTCTCATTCAAGCGAGGCTTTCAACCGTAATCAAGGGACGACACGTCCCGTGGGCTAACCCTGAACCCTGAACCTTGAACCCTGAATCTTATTTCAACAAATTTCCATCTTCGAAGTAATTGATCCGCATTGCGCGGCGGACTTCGGCGAGGGTCTTGGCTGCGGTGTTTTCTGCTTTTTCGCAGCCGGTCTTCAGGATATCCTGGACATCTTCCAGATGGGCTTCCCAATATTCACGGCGTTCGCGGATGGGGCGGAGGGTTTCCTGCATGACGTTATTGAGGAAGCGCTTCACCTTCACGTCGCCGAGGCCGCCTCTCGTGTAGTGATCCTTCATTTCCTGAAGGCAGCTGTACTCGGGGCAGAAGGCTGCGAAGTGTTCATCGCTGCTGAATGCATCGAGGTAGGTGAAGACGGGATTTCCTTCCACATGCCCCGGATCGTCGCGGCGCAGGTGGGTCGGGTCGGTGAACATGGACATGATCTTCGTCTCGATGTCTTTCGGCGAATCAGAGAGGTAGATGCAGTTGCCGATGGATTTGCTCATCTTCGCTTTGCCGTCGGTGCCGGGGAGGCGCAGGCAGGCTTTGTTTGTGGAAAGGACGATGTCTGGTTCGACCAGAACTTCGCCGTAGATGTCATTGAATTTGCGGACGATCTCGCGTGTCTGCTCGAGCATCGGCTCCTGGTCTTCGCCGGTCGGGACATGGGTGGCCTTGAAGGCCGTGATGTCGCTCGCCTGGCTGACAGGGTAGCAGAGGAAACCGGCCGGGATGCTGGCTTCGAAATTCTTCTGCTGGATTTCTGCTTTGACAGTCGGATTTCTCTGGAGACGAGAAACGGTGACGAGGTTCATGTAGTACATGGTGAGTTCGGTGAGCTCCGGCACCATGGACTGGATGAAGATGCAGGACTTCGCCGGATCGATGCCGACAGCGAGGTAGTCGAGAGCGACCTCGCGCACATTTCTTCTGACCTTCTCCGGATTGTCCGCGTTGTCCGTGAGCGCCTGAGCGTCAGCGATCATGATGTAGATGTCGTCGAATTTGCCGGAGTTCTGCAGCTCGACACGTTCGCGCAGGGAGCCGACGTAGTGGCCGACATGAAGGCGGCCGGTCGGGCGGTCGCCGGTAAGAATGATTTTTCTCATATGATTTCTCCTGTCATAAATGGAAGGTGTATAGTTATCTTTTTCATTATACTCCATATGAGAGAAAATCGGTAGGAGTGGGAGAAAGCAGTCTTTCCTATCGCTGCCGCATGACCTCACTCAATGGCTGCCTTCGGCATGCAGAGGGCTGTGAGGGAGATATATAATACTTTCGCCATCGGCGGGCATATCGTAATTGACGATACCGCGAGAAGCCAAACGGCCGCGCATCGTATACCGAGTCAGGGCTGCGTGTGCCACGTTATCCATATGAGTGATATAAAGTCTGGCATGAGGGGCGGCAAGCGACACATTCCAGACATCTTCATCATTCATGATGAGACGGCCATTTTCAAGAGTCTCAGCTGCACAGGCATTGAGGGCGATCATTTCCGGCTGGTATTTCTTAATGGTCGCAGCAACTTCCTCATACCAGATGGTATCGCCGGCCAGATAGAATGTTTTTTCCTCTTTGGCTTCAAAGAGGACGCCCATGGCGTTTCCGCAGGGGACATACGTGCCATGGAGGGCAGGAACCTGACGAATGGTGGCATCTCCTATTTTTATTCCTTCCTTAGGAAGGATGGTGATATCCTGGAATCCGGATTTTTTCAGGACAGCCGCATCCTCTTCGTTTTGGCAGAAAATGGGGACTGTCTTATCCAGCGGAGCGCCGACTGTACCGTCTGTGACGGACATGTCGATGTGATCGGGATGGAGATGCGTGACGATGATATAGTCGACATCCTGCAAGACCTCCCTGACAGAGACGGGAAGGTCATAGAATGGCATCGGCAGGTGCTCCTTCATCGGGTCGGGAATATGGTAGGGGCGGCCGGGAATGTCGATGAAGCTGAAGGCATGCCGGGGGGCAAGCCACGGATCGATGAGAAATGTTTTGCCGGCGTATACAAGGCGATTGGTTGCACTGCGGATCTGTGTGATTTTCATAGAATGTGAACCTCCTTTTCTAGGCGTTATTATACATGAGGCATGTCGCAGGAAAAAGAAGAGAACGAGATGATTGAAGCAACTATATGGTTGCACTATAATGAAAACAGGAGGTGCTCTATGAACCAAAAACAGCTGCAATACTTCGTGACCGTCTATCAGACGCAGAATATAAAAATAGCCGCAGACACCCTATTTGTCTCGCGACAAGGCGTAAGCAAGGTGATCCGACTGCTTGAGGAAGAGCTTGGCCAGCCGCTTTTTATCCGCAGTATAAAAGGAGTCATTCCCACGGACTATGCAACGACTTTGCTGCCACATGCCAAAAGCCTTCTGGAGGAATACGATGCCATCCGCAGCCTCCGCACGCTTGCAGCTAAGTCCCAAAGCGTGGTCACCATTTATGCGCTCGATCACGTATTTGCCTATCTCGGAGCGTCCCTCATCGAAGACTTCCACGAGGCCTATCCTTCTATCATTCTCAGTGTGGTGGATACGACAGATGCCCATGCTATAGCTGCATTGGCATCGCAGCAGTGCAGCTTTGCCATCACGGCGGGACCACTGGATGAGACGCGCTTCGAAGGAGAGCCTCTTTTTTTCAGCCATTACAGTGTACGGATGCACAGATCGCATCCGCTGGCGAAGCTCCCGGCTTTGACCTATGACGATCTGGACGGGCAGACCATCATCAGCAAAGGCCGTGCTTACGATTGTTTCCGCCACAATATCGACAGGTACTTCCTCGCGCCCGGAAGGAAGATCCACATTCTTGCGGAAACTGCTGATGAAAGTATCATCCGCACACTTCTCCTTCACAACAAAGCCATCAACATCGGGTATGACTATGCTGATGCCCTGTACCCGCATCCCGACATCGTGAGTCGGACACTGAAGGAAGAGATCAGCGGGCAGATGATCTACCTTGTAAGCAATCTGCAGGTCCGCAAGACAAAGGCAAGCTGTCTTTTTCATGATTATCTGCTGGAATGGATGAAGAAAAAAGCAACCATAGGGTAGTGCCATGGACAGGCAGCGGGTGGAACGGGAAAAGATCTCCCCAAAGTCCGATCCAAAGGACGGAAAGAAAGAGGGATCGCTATCAAAAAAACTCCTTACTGGGTGTCCAGTAAGGAGGGTACATATCCTGTCAAAACGGAAACATGTCCGCTGCTGCTGAAATCGCACATTCACAGCTGCAACCATGTGCAATCTGTGGCAAAATTGACATCCATATCAAGGTCTTGGCCATCGAAGTCTATGGGAACAAGTCGGTATAAGACCTTTTTCACCTATATCATGCAAGGTGTTTTTACACGGCAGCTGCCCGCCACATACTTCTCTGTCAGATACGTTCCGTGTTTCAGCCGCTCATCATCCATGATCCAGCCTTTGATGGTATAGTCCTTTGCAATATGGTTTACCCATTTACGAAACTGTACCGCCCGCTCGGAATTGACCTTAAAGCCTACGGCAATGATCATTTGAAGATTATAGTGCTTGGTATCGCGTGTGACCTAGCGAGAACCTTCCGTTTGAACTATCCGGAAATTCCGGATAGTTGCATCTTCCTCAAGCTCTGAATCAGAATCAATCTTCTTAATATGCTCATTGATTGTACGAACATCAACATCATACAATGTGGCCATCATCTTCTGCGTCAGCCATTTTAATATCTCACCTCCATTACTTCTTTTCTCCGTAAGAAACTGTACTCTCTGCTGCCTTTTCCAGACAATCGGATTTTGCTTGTCAAAAATCCCGCATTTGTGTCGTAACTCACGTCACAAAATCCGCTTGTCCTACTGTCGCAGAAAAGCATTTACCGCCACACTCTGCCCTGTTGGAAACCTAGCGTCAAAGGAGATTACTCCCCTCTGCACTCCCCTTGTTTTAGTCGCCTATGAAGATGCAACTATATCACAGCTTGCACATTCATAGCTTCCTAAAACAAAACCTTCCATAGATTTCATCCAGTGGGGAGATGAATTCTGTGCAAGGTTTTGTTTGTTATTATCCAACTTTGCTTCAAAAGTATCGAAGTTCTAGATGTTGTGAAAATACCTAGATATTATGATTCTTACTCGATGACACCATCTGTATCGAAGATATGATCTAGCTCATCTGTGTTTATCGCACAAGAAACCTTTTCACGGATTGCTGTTTTATACATATCTAGTCGTCTGAACTGATTTCTTCCCGCTGCATCCTTACCCATACGGATAAGCTGGATTCTACCGACACCTGGATTCTGTCTTGCGTATTCTGCAAAACCTTTAGCCTTTCCAAGATTGTCCTTAAAGTCTGCACTGTGTGGCTCAAGGATATCGATCACATAGCCAAGGCGCGCATCTTCACGCACTATGATAAAATCGGGATAAGTTGGTTTAATCTCTCCGTTGATTTCATAGGGAATGCACAGTGCCCATGACGCTCTGGAGCGATTGCGAATCCAGCAGACAAAATCCTGCCGCTTTTCTTCCTCTGCAATCAGATCAGCCTCCCAGCCGTTTAGCTTCAGTTTCGCTGTTCCCGTGGTATCACTAACGAACAAGTGATCACGGTATTCTTTGCCACCAGCCTCATGTGGAACCTGTATTGTCTCTGGAAGGCGGAAGTTATGCTTGCTGACCACATCACCATCAGAGACGATGCTGTCGTAATCTCTGCGGATTTTCTCTGAGTTGATAGTGGCAATATATCTGCGATAATCATCATTCAGTCCGTGGAACCGGTCTTCCGCATAGGTATGAAGTCTGTTCATGCAGTTCTCGTCAGCAACAAAAAGAATGACGTCTATCTTAAAAGCCGTGAGGTCACTGAGGTCGCCATACTTATTGCCATATACCACACCAATGCCTTCACGTCCCAACTTCACATCGGCAATTTGGAACTGACGTTCAATATCTATATCGGTCGTCGTAAACAAATCATGAACAGAATAGTTGTCCACAGTCTCGCCGAACGCATCAAAAATCTGGGTCGCCAATTTGAACTGCTTGACCTGCTGAACAAGGTCATCATATTTCCCATCTGCCTTGAGGCCTTCCACATAGCTGTGGATCATCTCAACAATCTCATCCTGAACCTCCCGGATCGCCTCACGGTGCAATTTGGACATCGTAAGAAGATGTGCCATCTTATACAGAGATTTTAGGTAGTCATTGATCCTAAGCGCTCTGACATCATAGGAAAGCAAACCTGCATCATTTATAAACTTCATAACCTCTTCACGGTCAAACAGATATTCCTCTTCAGAAGTTTCCGTCTGAACCGCCTGCTGACATCCTGCAGTATTATTCTCGGACGGTGTTGCCATACCAGAGGACTGTGGAGTAACCGGTGTAGACTGGGCAGGAGGTGTTGTATCTGTGCTCGGCTGTGTCTGGCTCCGTTCTGGCGTTTCTGCTTGCTGTGCTTCTCCACCAGTAGATTGAGGCTGTGCTATCGGAGTCGTGTTGCCAGTTGGCTCCGAAGTTGCTTCCGCAGACTGCTGTTCGCCTGTGTTCTGCCCAGCAATCTCACCGAAAAGGTTAAATGACAACTGCCTGCTCTCAACCGAGTGCTTGGTAGAGGACTGTGCACCAAATACCTTCCAAGCACTCTTCTTGTAGAGCTTAAATCCCTCCTTGTTGCTCGTGCAATGAATCAAATTGTAGACGAGCGAGTTCTGCGTGTTATAGAACGGAAATGCCGATACGTAGTATCTGCGAGCTCCTTTCAGTGAATTTATGATTTCTTCCACTCTGGCCTCATAGGCCTTCTTGTCACTTCCGTAAGGCACCAGTTTCTCAAAGTCTTCCAGATAAGTGTTCTCGTACTTTGCCTTTGTCTGTTTCTTCTTGGCGCTTGTGATCGCCCGCACCGGATCTGAAACCATGTGATTAATCATAACTTCACCCCAGTTACGGAAAAACGGTAGAAGTGCTTTCCAGTCAATAGTCGCATCATACGGATCGTAGAGCAGGAAATAATGCAGATGCCCAGTTCCGTATAACTGTGGTCCGATAGTTCGGAGTAACTCGTGCGCATCACCACAAGAGGTGACAATCTTAAAATTGCGCTCATCCTGTGGAAGATGCTTTTTTAGCTCATCTACGCGCGCTTTATCCTTGTCATTCAAGTAAATGTATATATTTTTTCCGTATAGCTTCTTGATGCTTCCCTAAGTGCTTCTGAGACGCGTACTGCTGTACCTTTCACCAATTGCCCAGCATCGTCGGTGTATACACCACTGTTGCACATACAGTCTATAAAGATCAGCCCATTGCAAGACTCAGTCAGCAGCAACTTCTGTGCCCACGATTTGATGTACTCTTCTATTAGCTCAAATTTTTTTATTGTGTGAGGGCTAGCCTTGCTAATTATGTTTTTCTTTTTTGCCGCCATACCATCCACCTCTTATTCAACAATGCCTTCTTGGGGAAAAATCAGTTTTCGGATATTTTCCAATATCGCAGTTCCGTATTTTACGCACCTTCGTTAGCATTCTTATCCGGACATACACCGACTTTCGGTACTTATTATTCTTTTCTTGTCAGCAGAGCCACGGTCTCGACGTGCATGGTCTGCGGGAACATGTCGACAGGTGTGACTTCCTTCACGGTGTAGCCAAGTCCGGCGAGGATCTTCGCATCGCGGGCGAAGGTCGCCACGTTGCAGGAGACGTAGACGATGCGTGAGGGCTGCATGCCGGCCGCTGCGGCGAGGACATCTTCGCTGCAGCCGGCGCGGACGGGATCCATGACGATGACGTCGGAGCGGAGGCCTTCTTCGTAGAGCTTTGGCATGAATTCTCCGGCGTCAGCGGCGTAGAATTCGGCATTTTCGATATGATTGAAGGCGGCATTCTTCTTCGCATCTTCGATGGCTTCTTTCACGATCTCGATGCCGATGACGCGGCCGGCTTTCTTCGCAAGACAGAGGGAAATGGTGCCCGTCCCGCAGTAGGCGTCGATCACGGTCTCTCCGCCGTGGAGGTCGGCATAGGCGAGGGCTTTTTCATAGAGTAGCTCGGCCTGCGGCTTGTGCACCTGAAAGAAGGAGAAGGGGGAGACTTCGAAGGCGATGCCGCAAAGGGAAGAGGTCAGTGTTTTCTTGCCCCAGAGATGATGGATTTCTTTTCCGAGGATGGCATTGCCTTTGTGGCTTTGGACATTGTGATAGATGGAGACGACTTCGGGGAGAAGTTTTCTCATTTCAGAGACCCAGAGGTCGGCGAGCGGGAGTTTCTCCGTAGCGGTCACGATGACGGCCATGACTTCGCCGTGATCGCCGACGCGTCCCATGATGTGACGGACGCTGCCGCGGCCTGTTTTTTCGTTGTAGCCGGTGAGCTGATGGCGTGTCATGAAGCCCTGGGCAAAGCGCAGCAGACGGTTGTTCTCTTCTTCCTGAATGGCGCAGCTCGCGATCGGGATGACCTGATGGCTGCCCTGCCGGTAGTAGCCCATGACAGGACCGCTTGTCACCTGACTGACGGGCACGGCCATTTTATTGCGGTAGTTCCATGGGTGAGTGGCGCCGGCGATGGGGCGGACAAGGCTTTCTGCGTAGCCGCCGATGCGCACTATCACGTCTTTCACGCGACGCTCTTTCACGTCAAGCTGGCCTTCATAGGTGAGGTGGGAGATCTGACAGCCGCCGCAGGCGCGGTAGACCGGGCAGGCGGGCGTGGTACGATGCACGGAGGGGACTTCGATGGAAATGAGACGCCCTGTGGCGTAGGATTTCTTCGCGGTCACGATCATGGCCTGTATGGTCTCGCCGGGGAGAGCGCCGGGGACGAAGACTGTGAAGTCATCGACAGCTCCGATGCCTTCGCCGTGGATGCCAAGGTCGCGGATGGTAAGGGTGTATGTTTCGTTGATTTTGACGGGAATGTTTTTCTTAGACATAGAATGCTCCGAGGGGGTTGAGGGTTAGCCCGTGAGGCGGCTCGTCCACTGATTGTGGATGAAAGCTTTGCTCGAATGAGAAATTAGGAATGAGAAATTAGGAATGAAGGTGGCGGCTTCGCCGCGAATATTTATGGGGCAATGCCCGAAAGTGGTATTCAAGTCACCAGTCACCAGCCACTAGCCACTAGCCACTAGTCACCAGCTTTTGATCACTTCGTCCGGGATTTCAAAGTGCTGGTAGTCTTTGCGGCCGTCCCAGCTGCCGCCCCATTCGAAGCCGTACCGGGTGAAGATCTGGAAAGCGAGGTCCGACTCGTCGATCTTCATAGGGAAGTCACGGCTGCGGTCTACATAGGGGGCTCCGGCGGCTGGCTCGATGGAGAGCGCTCCGTCCACCATTTTGACATAGGGGTTATAGAGCGGATTGATGTCGATCGCCGCGCCCATGCCATGCTTGGAGACTTTCGTCGTGTGGGAGATGAAACGGAAATTGAAGGAGGAGCTGTTGTTGTCTGTCATTGAGCGTTCATCATCGGCATCGTAGTGGTCCACGAGGCGGATCTTCTCGATGGGATATTTGGCGGCGTAGAGTTCTTTGAAGATGGAAAGGACGATTTCTGCGATGCGGCGGTTGACCACCATTTCGCCGTCCTGCGTTTTCCCATGGAGGTCCACATAGCGGACGCGGAGAAAAGCGAGGTCTTCGCGGGGGACGGTGCAGCCCGCTTTGAACGATTTGCCTTTCATGATTTCGAAAATGGAGTCCGGAATGGGCTCAGCAGAAAAACCTTCTGTATATGGTGTCATGATGAGAGGCCTCCTGGTAAAATAAAAAATGATGGCATGGCGCTGGGCCATAGGAAAACGCCGTGAGCTTTGCATGGATATATCTGTATCATACATCGCAAAGCCTCGCGGCGCTATAGGGAAAACACATGGGGCGTGCCGCCCCTTGATTGCGGATGAAAGATTCGGTTGAATGAGAAATTAGAAATGAGAAATGCGAAATGGTGGTGCGGCGCAAAAAAAATAATGAAGCGCCGCAGAATTTTGATAGCGCTTCGCGCTGTCGTCATCGGAAGAGCACTCGAGAGATACTCCTTGCAGAACGGTCAGCGTGCCAATTGCGCTATTTCGATCACCGCTTGCTTCTAATCCCTAGCTACTAGCCACCAGCCACTAGTCCCCAGTCCCCAGTCACCAGTCCCTAGTCCCTAGTCACTTCTCAACATACGGCCCGAGGAGATTTTCGATGTCGATCTTCATGTAGTTTTCGGAGTCCTTGGTGAGGTCGAAGGAGGCATTCAGCATGCACCAGACGGTGATGAAGCCGATGAAGTGGCTGACAAGGATGCGGCAGAGGATGGTCTTGGGGACATCGCTGCGGAGCTCCCCTTTGCCTTCGCCCTGATGGGCGTAGAGGATTTTCTCGAGGGCGAGATAGAGGTCGTAGAGGGCTTCTGTATTCTGCTCGGGGTGCGCGTGCTTGTTTTCCACGCTATCACGGAGCCACTGACGGACGAGACGGACGCCGCTCCACATGCAGGCCTTGTAGATCTCGCCAAAATAGAGGCAGCAGCGCTCGATCGCATCTCCTTCATGGGCCATGGCGCGCTCGATGGTCGCCATGGCTGTGTTGCGGGAGAGTTCGCGGACAACGTCTTCCTTGCATTCGAAGTAGTGATAGAAGGTGCCTTTGGCCACGCCGGAGTCCTTCGTGATGTCTTCCACCGATACATGATCGAAGCCGTGTGCGCTGATTAGGCGCTGGGCCGAATCCAGAAGCTTTGCTTTTGTCCGTTCTGCTTTCTTTGTGAGTGCCATGAGTCCTCCTTTAATATTGCTTTATATATTACGTACAGTATACAGGAAATCAAGAGGGCACGCAATGACTGAAAGTCGAAACAGAGCTGCCGTGTGCAATGGGTTGTACTAGTTCCACTCACTAGCCAATTCCATTCGTTTGACACGCACTCTTCTTTTGCGTAAAATAAGACAAGGGATACGCAAAATGTATCTGGCCCCCATGCGGGGCTTTTTTTATGCCCGTTTGGGGAAGAATTAGTGACTGGTGGCTGGTGGTGACTAGGGATTAGTAGCTAGGGATTAGGAGTGACTGGAGGCTTAAATGCCATTTTCGGGCATCGACCGATTTATGCGCCGCACCACCATTTCTCATTTCTAATTTCTCATTCGAACAAAGCTTTCATCCGCAATCAAAGGGCATCCCGCCCCACGGGCTAACCCTGAACCCTTTTTGTACTCACACGAAATGAGGCATGCTTATGAAAAATTTCGATCTCATCATCATCGGTGCCGGTCCGGCGGGGATATTCACGGCGCTTGAGCTGGCTGATACGGGGATGTCCATCCTGATTCTGGAGAAGGGGCTGGATATCCGTGAGCGCATCGCGCTCAATAAGAACAGGCAGGCGAAGGCTACTGACCGCTATGCGAATATCGTGTCCGGCTGGGGCGGCGCGGGAGCCTTCTCTGACGGGAAGCTGACGCTTACGACAGACTATGGCGGAAATCTGGATGACTATATGAATAAGGGTGAGCTCGCTCGTCTGATTTCCTATGTGGACGGCGTGTACTGCCGCTATGGCGGGGCTGATCGCAAGGTCTACGGAGATGAGTACAAGGAGGAGCTGCACGAATTGAAGCGGCGGGCGGCAGCCGCAGACCTCTCCTTCATCCCCGCGCGCATCCGCCACCTTGGGACGGATGTGAATGGCGAGATCCTCTCCCGCATGCGTGACAGTCTGCCTGCCAATGTGACGGTGAAGTCAAAGTGTCCGGTGGATACGATTCTTGTGAGCGACGGAGCTCTGCAGGGCGTCATGGCGGGCGGCGAGACGTACTGCTGCAAGTACCTCGTGGCTGCGCCGGGGCGTGACGGGGCGGAGTGGTTCGCCGGGGAAGCGAAGCGCATCGGTCTTCAGACCGAGTCGAATGCGGTCGACATCGGCGTACGTGTGGAGTCGCCGGCCGAAGTCTTCGAGCCGATCACGAACATCTGCTATGAGTCGAAGCTGGTGTATTTCTCCAAATCCTTCGATGACCGTGTACGCACGTTCTGCATGAATCCGTATGGCTTCGTCGTGACGGAGAATAACAACGGGCTCATGACGGTGAATGGTCATTCGTATGCACACAAAAAGAGTGAGAATACCAATTTCGCCATTCTGGTCTCGAAGCAGTTCACCGAGCCGTTCCACGAACCGATCGAGTATGGGAAATACATTGCGACACTGGCAAACATGCTGGGCGGCGGGCCCATCGTGCAGCGTCTTGGCGACCTGCGTGACGGCCGTCGTTCGACGGCAGAGCGCATACGAAGAGGGCTGATCAACCCCACCATGCCCTCGGCAACACCAGGAGATTTATCTTTGGTCTTGCCATATCGCTTCTTAAAGGATATTATGGAGATGTTTGAAGCGCTGGATGAAGCATGTCCGGGAGCGAACTCGCGCCACACCCTTCTCTATGGGGTGGAAGTGAAGTTCTACTCCTCCCGCATCGCACTGTCTTCCCAGCTGGAGACGAAGATTCCCAATTTCTTCGCTATTGGTGATGGAGCCGGCATCACCAGGGGCCTTGCACAGGCCTCCGCCGCCGGTGTAGTCGTCGGGCGCGAGATCGCGGCCCGCATTGGTCAACCGAAGGGAGAACTCTGATGATACCGAGGTACACACGTCCAGTCATGGAAAAGATCTGGAACGAAAGAAATGAATGGCAGACAATGCTTGATGTAGAAATCGCAGCCTGCGAAGCAAATGCTGAGCTGGGCCGCATTCCGAAGGAAGCTGTCGAAGTGATCAAAGCGAAAGCAGACTTTGATGTCGACCGCATCCATGAGATCGATCGTGAAATCAATCACGACATCATCGCTTTCCTCACCAATGTCGGGGAATACGTAGGCGATGATGCCAAGTACATCCACATGGGCCTTACCTCCACCGACGTGAAGGATACCGGTCTCAATGTACAGATCAAACAGGCCTCCGCTGTCCTTCTCGAAGATCTCGAAAAACTGGCAGAAGTCCTGAAGAGAAGAGCGGTCGAATTCAAGTACACCCCGACCATCGGACGCACCCACGGCGTCCATGCAGAGCCGACCACCTTCGGCTTGAAGCTCCTCCTCTGGTATTCCGAGACCCTTCGCAACATTGACCGCATGAAGAGAGCCGCAGAAGAAATGGCTGTCGGCAAACTGTCCGGCGCGGTAGGCACCTATGCCGACATCGATCCATACGTCGAAGAATACGTCTGCAAGAAGATGGGCCTTGCCAGAGAAGTCGTAGCGACCCAGGTCGTACAGCGTGACCACCATGCTGAATACATCACGACTTTAGGCGTCATCGCCGGCACCCTCGCACAGATGGCTCTCGAAGTCCGCCACCTGCAGAGAACCGAAGTGAGAGAAGCGGAAGAATACTTCAGCCCGAAGCAGAAAGGCTCCTCTGCGATGCCGCATAAGAGAAATCCGGTCAAGTCCGAAAGAATCTGCGGCATGGCCCGTCTCATCCAGGGCTACAGCCTCCCGGCCTTTGAAGACATCCCGCTCTGGCATGAAAGAGATATTTCCCACTCCTCCGTCGAACGCGTCATGTTCCCAGATGCGACCATCGCTTTGGACTACATCCTCGCGCAGACCACCGACCTCATCGACAAGCTCCTCGTCTATCCGGACAAGATGCTCGCCGATCTCAACCTCACCGGCGGTCTCATCTACAGCCCGCGCGTCCTCCTCGCTCTCGTAGCGAAAGGCGCTTACCGCGACACCGCATATCGCTGGGTACAGAGAAATGCGATGAAACGCTGGCTTCAGGGAGAAGATTTCTACGAAAATCTTTGCAAGGATGAAGATGTCAGAAAGTATCTGAACGAAGAAGAAATCAAAGCCTGCTTCGACTACAAGCCGATGCTCGTCCATGTCGATGAGATCTTCGCTCGTTTCGGACTGTAATTCACTCATCAAAAAAGCCTCGACCCGTAAGGGCGAGGCTTTTTGCGTGAAGGGGGATGGCGGAGTTCTTATCCGCGCAGCTATGAACGGATATCATTTTATGATATGATACAGGCGGTGCCATCGTAAACGATAGGCGGTTAAATGAGGACCCCGAAAGGGGATGACCCATATGACGAAATACGATTTTTTTACAGTTGTTTTTCTGATGACGGTGTGCATTGCCGCATTGCTGAAATAGCCAATAGAAAAGCCGCCTTAGCCCTGGAAAGTTAAGCGGTTTTTCTACACTTGATAATCATATGGGGCCATGACCGTTTATCGGATGGCACCGTTTCTATCTGTATTGTAAGATATCCAGCGAAAGAATGCAAGATAGACATATGGACTTCTTTTACTTGATCGCCGGCGCGGCTGTGCTGCTTGTGACATTTCTGCTGCATCGCTTTGGGAATGCATGGATTGACCGTCTCTATGCGTCGCACAGGGGCATCCTGACCTTTTCTTTGACGGTCAAAGAACGGGGACGCTTGCGGCGTTTCCTTCTTCCGCTCGCCTTTCTTCTCTGCGGTGCGCGCTCGGTCTACATCGCATCCAGCCCTGTCGAGCTTTTCTTCCTGCTTTTTGCCGCCGCTTTCCTTCTGCTCATGACGGCGACTGACTTTGAGCAGTACTGCCTCTTTGATGCGATGATGCTTCCCTTTGCGGCTGGAGGGCTTCTCCTCTCGCTCCTCCAGCTTCCCCGCCTGACCGATCATCTCCTCGCGGCCGCTGTGGGCGGCGCAGTTTTCCTCGTGCTTGCCATCCTCTCTCGCGGGGCTTTGGGCGGGGGCGATGTGAAGCTCATCGCATCGCTTGGCCTCTGGCTGGGGACCGATGCGCTCCTCTTCGTCACGATGGCCGGCATCGTCCTTGGCGGTCTTGCTGCCCTTCTCCTGATGCTCCTCCGGCTCAAGAAGCGCAAGTGTGCCTTCGCCTATGGCCCGTACTTTGCGCTCACTACACTCGCTCTCTTCCTGATGCGGAGCGTGTAGGAATTAGAAATGAGAAATGAAGGTGGCGGCTTCGCCGCGAATACATATGAGGCGATGCCCGAAAGTAGCATACCAGTGACTAGTGACTGGTGACTAGTGACTGGTAGCTAGGGATTAGTAGCTAGGGATTAGGAGTCTCAAGTGACTGGCATGCCAGCTCATGGCATTGCCATTATTTATACTTCGCGGCGCTTCCATACTTTTATGCGCCGCACCACAATTTCGCATTTCTCATTTCTAATTTCTCATTCAATCGAGGCTTTCAAGCGTAATCAAGGGCGATACGCCCTAGGGGCTCATCCCGAACCCTGAACCTGTTTCCCATCACCTCGATTCATACCAACCGCCCATATCTATTCCAAAACAGCATACAAAGAAAAACCGTTTGACAGATGGCTCTTTGCCGTGTATGATTATTGCAACTCAATACCCCATGCGATGACTGGGATCAAGTGATATGATGTTCTTTTCAGAGAGCCGATGGTTGGTGAAAATCGGCAGGAAGCATATGACGAACTCTCCCAGGAGCTCCGGATCGAAGCAGTGATGCCGTAGAGAAGGCGGAAGTCCCCGTTATGGATGAACCATGAAAGTATAATGCAGGGTGGTACCGCGAAACCTCGCCCCTGTCTCGGAAGAGACAGGGGCTTTTATATTATACGAAGTGGAAGAGAGATAAGCACAGAGTGGTACAGCGCAGACGCGCCTCTGTCCGAGGGATCGGACGGAGGCGCTTTTTTCTTTCATGGTGAGTGATAAATTAGGGTGGCACCGCGGAAAACCGCCCCTGGGAGAGGAAAGCCTCTTTCAGGGGCGGTTTTTATGATCCATGTAAACTAGGAGGAAACACAAATGATGCATATGAGAAAAGTAATGAAGACGATCGGTATTTGTTCCATGGCTGCCATCATGATGGCAGGTCTGTCCGGCTGCGGCGGCAAGACGGGGGGCGCGGTGTCTTCCGGCGCGAAGAATGCGGCGAAGATCGGTTTCACAGCGGCGCTGACGGGCGGTGCGGCCGCATATGGCAAGTCGGAAGAGGAGGGCGTGCGTCTGGCCGTCGAAGAGATCAATAAGAAGGGCGATTTCCCGATCGATCTCTTGGTGGAGGATACGAAGGCTGTTCCGGCGGACTCGATGAATGCGACGAAGAAGCTGATCCAGGAGAAGGTATCGATGATCATCGGGCCGATGACATCCAATGAGGCGAAGGCGGCAGGCCCCATCATCCAGAATGCAAAGGTGCCGTCGCTGGAGATCTCCGTCACGGCGGAAAACATCACGGATATCGGAGACTGCATTTTCAGAAATTCCGTGCCGGAGTCGAAGAATATCCCGCAGACGGTGAAGAAGACGCACAAGCTCTTAGGCTACAAGACCGCAGCGATCCTCTATGCCCATGACAATGAGCAGCATGTGACTGCGCAGAAATATTTCCAGAAGACGATGGAAGAAGAAGGCGTGCAGGTCATCGATGTCGAGACCTTCGGCAGCAAGGACAGCGAGTACTCCGCGCAGCTGACGAATATCCAGCACAAAAATCCGGATGTCATCGTCGTATGCAGCTACTACCAGGAAGGCTCCCGCATCCTGAAGAAGATGAGAGAGATGGGCATGGACCAGCCGGTCTTGGGGGACAATGGCTTTGTTTCGCCGGAGCTGGGCAAGATGGCAGGCGCGGCAGCGGACAATGTCTACGTCTCCTCCATGTGGTCGGCGGACCGCAAGGATGAAAAGGTGCAGAAATTCGTGGAAAACTACACGAAAGCCTATGGCCGTGCGCCCGACCAGTTCGCCGCCAGTGCGTATGATGGCGTCTACATGGCGATGGATGCGATGAAGCGCGCGGGTACGACCACCGATCACAAGAAGATCCGCGATGCGCTTGCACAGATGAAGGACTTCAAGGGTGTCTGCGGCACATTCAGCTTCGATGAAAAGCGCGATCCGGTCGTCGATCTGATCCTGATGAAAATGCAGGATGGGAAATTCGGCGTCGTGGATGTGAAATAAAAGGTTGATGGGTTCAGGGGTAGCCGGGAGGGCGTGCTGCCCTCTTGACTGGGGATGAAAGCTTTGCTTGAATGAGAAATTAGATAATATGAAGTGACCTCACATTTGCAGCATCGTGGATTTACCCGTAAAATATGGTTTAGCAATATTATCCATAGTAAAGG
>OLNV01000504.1_pt1 | contig 30340 bp, 16 predicted proteins | sample 1672891 | NCBI WGS metagenome assembly OLNV01 (sample SAMEA3136734, study PRJEB25190) | human gut metagenome | biome: human gut; feature: human-associated habitat; material: faeces | place: Austria | collected 2013 | reverse complement strand
GCCTTCCCCTCTAGGGGAAGGTGCTCCGCAGGGGCGGATAGGGTGACTATGGTATAAAAGACAGCTGTGATAAAGTTTCCCGGTCACTCCTAGGATTGGTTCTCTTTGCTTTCATTTGGTTCAGGGTTAAAGAGTCTGCGAGACTGCTCTTACAAGCTTTTTCCTGTCACGTAGCAACAGGAAAAAGCTTGTAAGAGGGGATCGTGTGACAGACGGTGAAGGCAGTTTGTGTACTATTCTACGACGTTTGAGGATAGGGTTTCAGGATAGCGGAATAGTTCAAATATAGCAAATTTAAAAAAGCCAAAATTTAAAGTTATATATAGACGAAATTCGGGGGGGTGGTAGTATTAAATTAGATTGAAACGTTTTCCCATGGATTCAGCGTTTCTACTTTTTTAGAAAGAGTTTGTCTTAGGAGGAATTGGTATGATGAAAAGCAAGAAATTAGTTTCGGCAATTTTGGCTGCTGCATCGATTGCAGGGGGTGTGGTTGGCGCTCAGGCAGCGACTATTGAGGATTTGGCTGTAAAAGTTCAAGAGCAGCTGGACGCTCAAGACAGCAAAAACAAAGTACAAGATGAATCTATCAAAGCACACGGCGCAGCAATCAAAGCTAACAAAGATGCAATCAAAGCTAACGCTGATGCAATCAAAGCTAACAAAGCAGAAGCTGATGAAACAAATACATATTTTAGAAGCCGTATCGAAAACAATACCGCTAACATCGATAAAAATAAAGTTGCTATCGAAAAGGAAGAAAAAGCTCGTAAAGATGCAGACCAGAAGCTGCAGACACAGATTGATAAGAATGGCATCAAAGCAGATACGGCACTGAAGGTAATTGGTAATGGCGCAATGCAGAATGGCGCAACCAATCTGACAGATGGTGTAAACCAGAATACCAGACTGGTTGAAGCAGAAGCCAAAGCACGTGATGATGCAGACAAAGCAGAAGCAGCAGCACGCAAAGATGCAGACCAGAAACTGCAGGCTAACATCGATGCAGAAGCAACGGCTCGTGAAAATGCGGTAAATGCGCTGAACAGCCGCATCGGTCAGGTGGAATCGGATGCGAATAAGGGCATCGCCAAGGCATCCGCTCTGGCTGCACTTCACCCACTGGACTATGATCCGGACAATAAATTCGACATTGCTGCCGCAGGTGGTTTTTATAAAGGCGAGAATGCATTTGCTCTGGGTGCATTCTACCGTCCGAACAGAAATGTCATGCTGAGCATGGGAACGACCTTGACCGGCGGTGATAATGCTTACAATGTCGGTCTGACCTTCAAAATCGGTAAATCCGGTAAGCACACGGAAGCTGGTCTTACCACGGCTGACCTGTACGCAATGATCGGTGCTATGCAGGACAAGATGGATCAGCAGCAGAAGAAAATCGAAGAACTGGAAGCAAAACAGGCTAAGTAATCATTTCCCTGGAGGCTTCGAAAAGGCTCAGATAAAATCTGGGCCTTTTCTTGTGCATAGGGAGGCTATCCGAAATATGATTCGTCTCTATTTTATTTCCCATAGCACATATGCATATTTGGTATAGATATATAGAAATTTGACAATATAATCGGGGGGGGTAATCTATAGGCGGGGTTTTAAGCTTCTAAATAATAGTTGTTTTAGATTCTTCGTGGTGTGGCGAGCGTGTCTCGCAGAAAAGAGGAATGCAAATGAAAAGCAAAAAGATGTTAGCACAGATTGCCGCCTTTTCGCTGGTCTTTGGAATGACGGGTGTGGTTTCATCATGGGCAGATAACACGGCGGATGAGGTCGTAGTTAAAGGCACGACGGTGGAGCAGTACGATCCTATTAATATCGTGAGAGTAGATAATACATTGGTGGATACAGCTACGGATGGCAGCCTGTCCATTACTGGCAAAGATGTAAGAGGTATTTTGCTGACGGATGGAGCAAAATTAACGGCGAATAACGTTAATTTCAATGATAAAGGAACCGCGAATGAAGTGTGTGCGGAGAAGGGCAGTACGCTCATCGTAAATGGTGGCAGTATCACGGCACCCATGAGACACTTCAGCGCGGATAGCGGAAGCACGATCTTAACTGATGGGACCACGATTACTACTGGTGCTTTTGCAAATAATGCTGCCATCACGCTGAAGAACAGTACGACATCGGGAACTTGGCTGTATGCGGGAAATGCATTTCCTGAAAATCTGAATGATAAAGATGATCCTGTAGAAGAAGGTCTGCCTGTCGGATCTATTACTATTGATGGCGGTACGGCCAGCGTGAAAAATGTATTGGTGCAGAACAAAGGGCAGTTCAACGTTACGAATGGTGCCGTGTTGGATGTGACGAAGGATACGTCGGCAATAGATTCGGAAATTGAACAGTCTGCTACCGGTATTAAGAAGGGCGGAGAAATCGTCGTCAGAGCTTGGGGACCGAATACCGCGTGGGCAGAAAAAGAGAATAATGATACAATCACTAACCTGAAACAAGTATCGACTCTGGCAGTGAACGGTGCGACGGTCAAGGCAAATAAGCTTACCGTAGAGGGGAAAGAAGCTAAAAAATTAAACTATTCTGAGAGCGCTGTCTTTACGGCGAAGAATAACAGTACGGTGGTATTAGATTCTGCCGTACTAAATCGTGCGAAGTTTTGTGCAGAAAACAGTCAGATTTCCATCGGTGATTTGCACGCAGACAATAGCCAGTTTCTTGCCAATAACGGCACAAAAGCTGAATTTAAGAAGATGACAATGGATAATGGGAGTGTCTTGGGTGTAGGTTCCTATGGCAAAGTTGCTGACGTCACTGTTCATCAGTTGAACATGAAGGGTAACAGCACTATTGCCATCGAGAATGGTAAACTGAATTCCGACCAGATCACCATGGACAAGTCGACCATCGACATCGCGGGCGTCGGCACGCTGATCGCGAACAAGATGACGCTGAATAATACCACGTTGTCCTTGAGCGGCATTCAGAATAAGGCGGCTACGCTGGCCCTCGATGCGGATGAGGATATCCAACCGCTGGATGTCACGCAGAATGGGGTGACTGTTGAGGTCAAGGATACGCTCGCTATGAATAGCGGCATGCTTCAGGTCAATGATGGCTCGAAGCTCATCACGAACCAGATGAAGCTCGCCAATGAAAGCAAAGTCAATGTCGTTGGACCGGGTTCATCCTATACCATCAACGGCAAAGAAAATGTCATGAGCGGAAATGCGCAGATCGCAGTCACCGGTGGCGGCAGCGTCAAGCTGGCAGAGAGTGCTGGCATCAAGGCGGAAGCAGATGCCAACAACAAGGTGAAGACCATCATCACGGCGGATGAGAACAGCACGGTCGACGTGACGAAGGGCAGCCTGTATATCGCGAATGCGAAGAGGGATGGCACGGTCTATGATGTTTCTACCGCTATCAAGAGCGGGACGGAAAACAAAGGAAATGCTTTCGATAAAATTTATGGTAACAGCCGCCGCACGATAGCCATCAAAAAGGATGCAAACGGCAACTACACCTTCAAGTCAAATATCGATGAGATCGCGAAGAATTCCCCGATTTATAACATCCTGAATGAAGCGGATCAGAATGAAGGAAAACTGGCGGAATTCGAGGAATTCATGGACAAGGCATTGGGCGAAGGCATGACGGAAGCACAGCAGAATGCACTGGCGAATAATGCGCTTGAACATGCAGCGGCGATTGCGGAAATGGCTGGCGTGACCCACGGCACATATGGATTTGCACAGGATTTCTCCGGCATGATCGCTGACCACAAGGGGGAAGGAAGCGGCATCTGGGCAAACTACCTCCGTCAGGATAAGAAGGTGGACGGGTTCCAGGTCGCTGGACGAAAGGCGAAGTATGATGTGAAGTACAATGGCTTCCTCATCGGCAGTGATCTGATTTCTGATGAAACCTCTCGCACGGGCATCGCTTTTGCGTATGCGGATGGCAGCCATACAGAGAAGGATGGCGTAATCGGGAAGAATGATACCCAGTACTATGGCGGTGATGTGTACCATCACTTCACCGCTGACGGTATCCAGTATAAAGCGGATATCGGTTTCATCAAAAGCGATAATGATCTGGAGCAGACCCAGCTGGGAACGACCATCAAGGGCTCTGTGGATGGCAATGCCTTCTTCGCCGGCATCCGTGCTGAGAAGAAAATTGCGCTTGGCGCGTCTTCCCTGACTCCGTATGCAGGACTTCGTTACTATCGTATCCATACCGGAGACTTCACGGACAGCCTTGGCATGAAGCATGAAACCGAAAATGCCAACCTTTGGAATCTGCCGGTCGGCGTGGAATTCCGTCATGAGGTCAAGAATGGCAACTGGAGCCTTACCCCGGTCGCAGAAATCGGGTACAATTTCGCGATGGGAGATAAGGACACGAAGGAAACTGTCAGCCTCGGTAATGCAGCGGATACCTTCGCCTTCGACATCGGTGAAAGTGCATTCCTCGCCCGCCTCGGCGTAGAAGCAGAAAACAGCACATGGACTTTGGGCGGCGGCTATCGCTATCAGAAGGGCAGCGATACCCAGTCGAACCAGTGGTACATCCAGGCCGGCTACCGGTTCTAATTGTTTTTGAAATTCTACTATGGCAAGCAAAAGCACCAGTCTTTATGGCTGGTGCTTTTGCTTGCCGGTATTTCATCCGCATCGAGGGCTTTGCGGCCTTTTTATTTGAGGAGGTAGGTCATTTGCTTTTTAGTTGGCAGTAGTTATGCCTACGATACGGGAGAGCAGTCTTTCCTGCAAGGCACGCAGGTATCAGCTGGCAACCACGCATAAAAGCGCGCCTTATGAGGGCGCGCTTTTATGCGTGGTTATTTTCCTGTATCACTGTCTGCACTTCCTGTCGATGTGCCAAAGGAGGAGTAGGTGACGCCATTAAAGGTGCAGGTGACTTCGCCTTTGCTTCCTACGGTATAAGCACTGGCGCCCGTGGGCGGTTCGGGGACTTTTTTCAGATAGCCGTTATCGCCTGCGAGAGTGGAGAGGTCGGTGGGGTAGGTGCCGCCTTTCTTGACGTGGTAGACTTCCATGGCGGTGCCGATGGTGGAAAGATCAGACTGGATCTTGGCGACCTTCGCTTCGTCGGTCATGCCGACGAGGTTCGGGATGGCAACGGCGGCAAGGATGCCGATGATCGCGACGACGATGATGAGCTCTAAAAGCATGAAGCCTTTTCTTTTCTTGATCGTTCTCTTTTCTTTTTCCATGGGACCTCCTTGTTGTGAAGTGACGGGGGAATCGTTTCATTCATTATGCGCTTTCCGTTTTTGATTTACCAATATGAAATGCGAATGCTTGCTCGGGGTATCGGTGAGCAAATTAGATGAGAGGGGTTTTTTCCGGAAACACTCCTCCGTGAAGATCAGCACCTCTCCTTGGCGAATCGTCATCGCTCACAGGCCGCTGGTCCCCTTGCATTTTTCAGAACACAATGCTAGAATAAGCCGGAACGAAGATCCTGAAAAAGTCAATAGAAAAATTGACGCATAAAAACTTTTATATGGCGTATGATAATTTCTATAAAAGAAAATAAACGATATGCGTTATAGAAGAAATCTTTATGCGGGACTTCGCGGGGAATGTTGCGGATATTGACTTTGTATGATATAATTTTTATTCGCAACGGTTCTTTTAGCAGAGTATATATAATAGGTGATGTAATGCTTCCGGAGGCAGGCAGGGACTCGATGATTGGTTCGATTTCCTGCTTCTTTTTTCCGGGAGGAAGAAAGCCATGTTGTTTTTATGAAAGGGTGAGGCAAGGAATGCCGAACAGCAAGATGTTCAAACCTGTCGTGGTAGGGAAGAAAAAGAGATACACCTATGCCAGATCGCAGGAAGTACTGAAGATGCCCCATTTGCTCGATCTGCAGACGAAGTCGTATGAATGGTTCTGCAAGGAAGGGCTGAAGGATGTTTTCGCAGATATTTCTCCTATCGAGGACAGCGCTAAGAAATGGGCGCTGCACTTTGGCGATTTCTATTTCGGCAAAGGCAAGTACAATATCGAACAGTGCAAGGCGAAGGATGTGAACTACTCCGCTCCACTGTACGTGAAGACGCGTCTGGAAAACAAGGAAACCGGCGAGCTGAAAGAGCACGATCTGTTCATGGGGGATTTCCCGGTCATGACGGACACGGGTACATTCATCATCAATGGTGCAGAGCGTGTCATCGTATCCCAGCTGGTTCGTTCCCCCGGCGTATACTATAAGCGCGAAAGAGATGCTTTTGACAAGGAGATCTATACCGCGCAGCTGATCCCGAATCGCGGCGCGTGGATCGAGCTGGAATCGGATCCGGCCGGCTCCGTCTCTGTCCGTATTGATCGCAACCGTAAGATGCCGGTCACTGTCCTCATCCGTGCGCTGGGCTACTCTTCCAATGAAGAGATCCTGGAGCTTTTCGATCATGATATCCATATCGAAAAGACGCTGGAAAAAGACAGCACCACGGACAAAAAGTCCGCTCTGATCGAGATCTATCACAAGCTCCGCCCAGGTGAACCGGCCACCGAAGATAGTGGTACGACACTGCTCCATAATTTCTTCTTTGATCCGCGCCGTTATGATCTCGCGAAGGTCGGCCGTTACAAACTGAATAAGAAGCTGGCTTGGAAGAACCGTCTTCTCGGTCACAAGACCGAAGGCCCGATCGTCAATATGGAAACGGGTGAAGTGGTCATCGAAGGCAACAGCACCATCGATGAAGAAGCCATCGCAAGAATCGAAGAAAGCGGTGTATTCTCTTCCTTCGATCAGGTTGAAGTGATGACCCAGAAGGATGATGGCACCCCGGTCAAGGTGATCTGCTCTTCCGGCAACCGCGAAGACAATTACCGCACGCTGGAGATCTGTGATATCATCGCCTGCATTGATTATCTTCTGAACATGATGCAGGGCTATGGCAAGAGTGATGACATCGACCATCTGGGCAACCGTCGCGTCCGCTGCGTCGGTGAGCTCCTGCAGAACCAGTTCCGTATCGGTCTCACCCGTATGGAAAGAGTGGTTCGCGAGAGAATGACCACCCAGGACCAGGATAAGATGAGCGTACAGGCGCTCGTCAATATCCGCCCGGTCGTAGCTGCTATCAAGGAGTTCTTCGGAAGCTCCCAGCTGTCTCAGTTTATGGACCAGACGAACCCGCTGGCAGAGCTCACGCATAAGCGTCGTCTTTCCGCTTTGGGACCTGGCGGTCTTTCCCGTGAACGTGCGGGGTTCGAAGTCCGCGACGTACATTACTCCCACTATGGACGTATGTGCCCGGTAGAAACCCCAGAAGGTCCGAACATCGGCTTGATCTCCTCTCTGTCGAACTATGGCGTCATCAATAAGTACGGCCTCATCGAGACACCGTACCGTCTGATCGATGAAAAGACACACACCGTCACCGACAAGTGCGAATATGTTACTGCTGACATCGAAGAAGACAAGATCATCGCGCAGGCGAGCGAACCGCTCGATGCAGAAGGTCATTTCGTTCATAAGAATGTAGCGAGCCGCCGCGGCCCGGACGTACTCGAAGCGGAACCGGACGAAGTCGTGCTGATGGACGTATCCCCGAAGCAGGTCGTCTCCATCGGTACCTCCCTCATTCCATTCCTCGAACACGATGATACGAACCGAGCTCTGATGGGTGCGAACATGCAGCGTCAGGCTGTACCGCTTCTGCGTCCGGAAGCACCGCTCGTTGGCACCGGCATGGAATGGGTCGCTGGTCAGGACTCCGGCGTCTGCATTCTCGCTAAACGTGCCGGCACTGTCGAAAGAGTTACCGGCCGCCAGATCATCGTCCGCGCTGACAATGGCGAGCTTGACACCTACGACATCATCAAATTCATGCGTTCCAACCAGTCTACCTGCATCAACCAGCACCCGATCGTATCCAAGGGTGACCGCGTGGAAGCAGGAGACACGCTGGCAGACGGCATGGCGACCGATGGCGGCGAACTCGCTCTCGGCCACAATGTACTCGTAGCTTTCGTATCCTGGGAAGGGTACAACCACGAAGACGCCGTTCTGATCTCCGAACGTCTCTGCAAGGATGACCTGTACACCTCCATCCATATCGAAGAATATGAATGCGATGCCCGCGATACCAAGCTGGGCGAGGAAGAGATCACCCGTCAGCTGTCTTCTGTTTCTGAAGACGCTGTGAAATACCTCGACGAAAACGGTATTATCATGGTCGGCGCTGACGTCCGTCCAGGCGATATCCTGGTCGGCAAGGTCACCCCGAAGGGCGAGACGGAGCTGACGCCGGAAGAACGACTGCTGCGTGCGATCTTCGGTGACAAAGAAAGAGAAGTCCGTGATACCTCCCTGCGTGTGCCGCACGGCGAATTCGGCAAAGTTGTCGATGTCAAGGTATTCACCCGTGAAAACGGTGATGAGCTGGCACCTGGCGTGAACAAGCTCGTCCGTGTCTACATTGCGCAGAAACGTAAGATCCGTGAAGGCGATAAGATGGCAGGCCGTCACGGCAACAAGTGCGTATGCTCCCGCATCATGCCTATCGAAGATATGCCGTTCACCCCGGATGGCCGTCCGGTCGATCTGGTACTGAACCCACTGGGCGTACCGTCCCGAATGAACATCGGCCAGATCCTGGAAATCCATCTTTCCTGGGCCTGCCACATGCTCGGCGAAGAAATCCATGCGGCAATGGCAGCCGGTGTCGGCTCTCCGAAGTATGAAGAAATGAAGCAGCGCCTCATCGACTGCGGCTATGATTTCGAAAAATACGGCATGCCGGAACCGACCGAGTCCGGTATCCATATCGCGACCCCGGTCTTCGACGGCTGCCGAGATGAAGACCTTGCAGCGACCCTGAAGGCAGCAGGACTCCCGGTCGGTGCGAAGACGGACCTCTATGATGGCCGTACCGGTGAAAAACTGGACAATCAGGTCACCATCGGCTGGAAATACATGCTGAAGCTCCATCATCTCGTCGATGATAAGATCCATGCCCGTTCCACCGGCCCATACTCCCTCGTTACCCAGCAGCCGCTGGGCGGCAAGGCACAGTTCGGCGGCCAGCGTTTCGGTGAAATGGAAGTCTGGGCTCTGGAAGCCTACGGCGCGGCTTACACGCTGCAGGAAATCCTGACTGTGAAGTCCGATGATGTCATCGGTCGTGTCAAAGCCTATGAAAAGATCGTCAAGGGCGAAAACATCCCGAGTCCGGGCGTACCGGAATCCTTCAAGGTCCTCATGAAGGAACTCCAGTCCATCGGCCTCGACGTTCGTATCCTGAATGAAAATGGCGATGAAGTCGTCCTGAAAGAGCTCGATGAAAGCGATCTGGAACAGGGCTACGGCGGCGGACAGCCATGGCATAAGGATGAACTGAAAGAAGCCATGGAAGGTGATGATGCCGTTTCCGATTCCAGAAACGACATGGAAAGCCACATGAATGGCGCTATTGAAAACGCCGGCGATGATGTCGCATCCTTCAATGATACACTCGAAGCAGAAGCCAATGCACAGGCTCCCGTAGAAGCCGGCTTTGGTGAAACTGATCTTGATACAGAACTTGGCTTTACGAATGACAGCCAGGATGACTGATTCCGGAAAGGAGCGCTAATCAATTGTTAGATGTAAATGAATTTGATTCCATGAAAATCGGTATCGCTTCTCCGGAAAAGATCCTTGAATGGTCTCACGGGGAAGTGACGAAGCCGGAAACCATCAATTACAGAACCCTGAAGGCAGAAACCGACGGCCTCTTCTGTGAAAAGATTTTCGGACCGACCAAAGACTGGGAATGCAAATGCGGCAAGTACAAAAAGATGCGTTACAGAGGCACCATCTGCGACAAGTGCGGCGTCGAAGTCACCTCTTCCAAAGTCCGCCGTGAACGCATGGGCCATATTTCTCTGGCCTGCCCGGTTTCCCATATCTGGTACTTCAAGGGTACGCCGTCCCGTATCGGCCTCATCCTTGAAATCTCTCCTCGCCAGCTCGAAAGAGTCCTCTACTTCGCTGCTTATATCGTCCTCGATCCGGGCGATACGAACCTGTCCAAGTGCCAGGTCCTGAATGAACAGGAATATCAGGATGCCGTAGCTGCTTATGGCAAGAAAGCATTCAAAGCACAGATGGGCGCAGAAGCGATCCAGTACCTGCTGAAAGAGCTCGATCTGCCAAAGCTGGAAAAAGCACTGCAGAAAGAAATCGAAGAAGGCAGCGGCCAGCGCAAGGTCAGATGCATCCGTCGTCTCGAAGAAGTCGAAGCCTTCCTGCACTCCGGCAACAAGCCGGAATGGATGATCCTCTCTGTCCTGCCGGTCATCCCTCCGGATCTGCGCCCGATGGTCCAGCTCGATGGCGGCCGTTTCGCCACCTCCGACCTGAATGACCTTTATCGCCGCGTCATCAATAGAAACAACCGTCTGAAGAGACTTCTGGAACTCGGTGCTCCGGAAATCATCATCAGAAACGAAAAACGTATGCTGCAGGAAGCTGTCGATGCCCTGATCGATAACGGCCGTCGCGGACGCGCCGTCTCCGGCCCGGGCAACCGTCCGCTGAAATCCCTCTCCGACATGCTGAAGGGCAAGCAGGGCCGTTTCCGTCAGAACCTCCTCGGTAAACGTGTCGACTACTCCGGCCGTTCCGTTATCGTCGTTGGCCCGGAACTCAAAATGTACCAGTGCGGCCTGCCGAAGGAAATGGCGATCGAACTCTTCAAACCGTTCATCATGCATGAACTCATCAAGAGAGGCGTCGCAAGCAACCTCAAAGCGGCACGCAAGAAGGTCGATAAGCTCGCTCCGGAAGTCTGGGAAGTCCTTGGCGATGTCATCAAAGAACACCCGGTCCTTCTGAACCGCGCACCGACACTGCACAGACTCGGTATCCAGGCTTTCGAACCGATCCTCTGGGAAGGCCGCGCGATCAAGCTGCATCCACTTGTATGCCCAGGCTACAACGCTGACTTCGATGGTGACCAGATGGCCTGCCATCTGCCGCTGTCCGTCGAAGCGCAGGCTGAAGCACGCACCCTGATGCTCTCCATCAACAACATCCTGTCCACGAAGGACGGCAAGCCAGTCGCTATTCCTTCGCAGGATATGATCCTCGGCTCCTACTACCTCACCATCGTACAGACAGCCAATGATACGAAGGTCGATTTCACCGATGAAGAAAAGAAAGAAAATCCGAAGGCGAAATTCGATGTCATGAAGCAGTGGAAGAAAGCCGAAGACGAGATGGACACCTCCGAGCTTCGCGCTTACACCGGCTATGACGAAGTCATGCTGGCTTACAACCTGCATCAGATCAAGATCCATGACTTTATCAAAGTCTTCATCCCGAAGGAAGACCGTCCGGACGGATTCAATGAAACTGATGACGATCTCGTCATTACCACCCCGGGCCGCCTGATTTTCAACTATGCGATCCCGAGAGAGCTGCGTTTCTTCTACAAGCGTCATGAAAAGCGCGTAGATGAAAACGGCAAGACCTACACCGTCGAAAACAACGGCCTCGGCATCACCATCGGCAAGAAGCAGATGGGCAAGCTCGTCAATGACTGCTTCAAGAAACTCGGATTCAAGGCGACCGGCGATCTGCTCGACTCCGTGAAAGCACTCGGCTTCCACTACGCTCTCGTTTCCGGCATCTCCATCGGCATCTACGATGTCGCTGTACCACCGGAAAAAGATAAGATCCTGGAAGACGGCGATGAAAAAGTCGAACAGATCAAACGCTTCTTCCGCCGCGGCCTCATGACCGACGATGAAAGATACAGAAGAGTCGTCGAAGTATGGAGCAAGAAGACCGACGAAGTCGGTGCTGCAATGAAGAGCTCCATGGTGAAGTTCAACCCGCTGACCATGATGGCCCAGTCCGGCGCCCGTGGTAACGATAACCAGATCCGTCAGCTGGCCGGTATGCGCGGGCTGATCGCCGATACCTCCGGTAAGACCGTCGAACTCCCGGTAAAGGCAAACTTCCGTGAAGGCCTGACCGTCCTCGACTACTTCACCTCTTCCCACGGTGCTCGTAAGGGTCTCGCCGATACCGCACTCCGTACCGCAGACTCCGGTTACCTCACCCGCCGACTGGTCGACGTTTCTCAGGATGTCATCGTCCGCGAAGAAGACTGCGATGTACAGGTCCTGAATTTCGACAGAGAACAGAGCCTCATCGCCTCCCAGCCGGAAGTCAAGAAGACCATCATGGGTCTCAAGCAGACACTCCTCGGCGCAGTTCTTGATGAAGATGTCCTCGACCGTAGAAATGGAGATATTCTTCTCGTCAAGGGCAAGACCCTTGATGCGGACGATGTGACCCTGCTGAACCGTCACCTCGTAGAACATATTTCCGTCATCATCCCGACCGCTGACGGCATCGAAGCAGCAGAACCCAAAACCTTCGACCTCGGCACACAGGATGCTGTCGCTGAATACAACCGCGCGATGCGCCATCATCTGACTGTTCACTTCGCAGGCAAGAAACTCGAAGAAGATGCCTATGACCGCCAAGGCAATGTCCTCTTCCCGGCAGGCACCGTCATCGACAGCGATGTCGCAGAGAAGATCCTCGCTTCCGATATCCCAGTGCTCAAAGTCCGTATGGATGAAGCCGAAGGCGTTGAAGTCTCCCTCATCGAAGAAAAAGGCCAGCCGATCGAGTCTTTGGCTGACCGTATCGCAGGCCGCTGCCCGCTCGAAGATGTCGTGAACCCGACCACCGGCGAAGTCATCGCGAAGAAGAACGAAGAAATTTCCGATGCACAGGCAGAAGAAATCCAGAAATACTACGACAAGCTGAAGGTTCGTTCTATCCTCACCTGCCATTCCGCTCACGGCGTCTGCGCGAAGTGCTATGGCAGAAATCTGGCGACCGGCCGTCACGTAGAAATCGGCGAAGCAGTCGGCATCATCGCTGCACAATCCATCGGTGAACCAGGTACCCAGCTGACCATGCGTACCTTCCATACCGGCGGCGTCGCTTCTGCAGAAGATATCACACAGGGTCTTCCACGAGTCGAAGAATTGTTCGAAGCCCGCAAGCCAAAGGGCAATGCGATCATTTCCCGTATCGATGGTACAGTTTCCATCACCAGTGCGGAAGATAACCCGAATGTCAAGATCATTACCATCACCAGCGATAATCCGGAAATCGCCCCGGAAAGCGAAAAGATCCCGGTAGCGAAGAAGATCTCCGTCACAAACGGCGAATTCATCAAAGCCGGTACCCGTCTCTTCGAAGGTAACGTCAACCCGCACGATATCCTTGATGTCCTCGGCGTACAGGCGACCCAGAACTACATCGTCAAGGAAGTCCAGAAGGTTTACCGCAGCCAGGGCGTAGAAATCAACGATAAACACATCGAGATCATCGTCCATCAGATGCTGCGTAAGATCAAGATCACCGAACCGGGCGGCTCCGGCTGGCTCCCGGGCGAGACTGTCGACATCGTCGCATTCCGTGCGATGAACCAGCGTCTCGATGACGAAGGCAAAGAAAGAGCCGTCGGCGAAAACCTGCTCCTCGGTACCACCAAGGCAGCTCTTGCGACCGACTCCTTCCTCTCCGCCGCTTCCTTCCAGGAAACGACCCGTGTCCTCACCGAAGCAGCGATTAAAGGCAAGGAAGATCCGCTCCTCGGCCTCAAGGAAAATGTTATCATCGGCAAACTTATCCCGGCTGGTACAGGCATGTCCCGTTACCGCAAGCTGAATGTCATCCATAAGGGTGAATCATTCGAAACCGGATCCGATGCGGAATAATTGATGCATCAGGCATAGCCGAAGCAGTCCTCACATCGTGGGGACTGCTTTTTGCATGGAGGGTATTCTGCACGATCCGGCGTATTTACTGGGAGCAGCTGCTTGCCGCAGGTTACCGTGCTTTCCCCTTGCGAATTTCTTCGAGATTCTCTACAATAGATATGATAGTAACTGGTGACTAGGAGACGTTAGACTTTTGTATCTTTTTTCAAGGAGACGCCATGATAAAAAAACTGTTTCCACTCGCGCTTTCCGCGGCGCTTGTCTTTGGCGGCTTCCTGCTGTCTTCCGCGGAGGATCTTGTGATCGACGGGCTCGGCCGTCTGCCATTTCCCAAGGACGTGACGGTCACGGATGGCGGCGGGTCAGAGCTCTCGCGGTTCATGATCGAAGGGACACACCGGAAAAATTATGGGAAATCGGCGCGTGCTGCGATGTGGTCGATCCTGACGGTACCGCCCGGCATGCAACTGTATCCGGAGAAGGCTCCGTATCCCTATGACTCGATGCACATGTACCAGATCCGTAAGACAGATGTGCGCGGGACATACAGCGCGGGCATCTATGTTATCTCGGGGACGGAGAAGGATTTCTTCCATGAGGGGCATCCGAAGGCGGCACGCTTCTGGGAGACGGCCTTCCGTGAAGATGCTGAGCGTCCGACCTCGCTCTTCGGTATGCCGAAGATCCAGACATCGGAGTTTCAGGCACTGGTGGATCATGTGCTCTCTGAGAAAAAAGGTCCCTCTATGCAGGTGAAGATCTTGAAATTCGTCCCATGGCGTGCTTTCAAAAATGAAGACGGTACCTATCGCTGGGGACAGGAGGCGAAGGTCATCCTGACGAATGAAAAGGGCTTGTCATTCCCCCTCTGGATTTCTGCGAATCTTTTGAAGGCAGGGGATAAGTACTATCTGATCGAGGTGAATGGCAGTCATGCGGCGGCCGATCAGCTGTCGAATCTTTTGCTGTATGGATTCTATCGGATGAAGAGATGAGAAAGCAGCGAAGCATGCGATGATTTCAAAATGCGCTGTGCTTCCGAGCTATGATGCGCTCTCCATCCCGATAGGACATCGTAAATCTTTTTCACCGCTGCATTTACTTTTGAAAGGGGATTTTCCATGAAATGGAAATGTTTGCTTCTCGCGCTCGCGCTGGCTAGTGGGATTTCCGCGGGAGGAGAAGCGTATGATATGAATGCCGTCGCAGCGGCTTCGCTTCCCAAAGGCTTCACCTACCGGGAGGCAGCGGGGACGGAGACGCTCCATTTTATGGAGAAAGATATTCCCTATCAGATGGGACAGCTGCAGTATACATTGGAGAAGCAGCAGAGCTTCTCATCCGGCTACATCATCCGCGCGCTGCTCCCTGTCGAGATGGCGGAAGCGCTGAAGCCGTATTTCAAAATGAATCGTGATGAACATGTCTGGCGTCGGCTTACGCAGATGAACCGCGCGCTCTTAAATCCGGCGTCTCCGCTTCGGAAGAGGATCGAAGAGACGGTACTGAGTCTGGCTCGCAATGCCATCGGCCCTGCTGCGGATTCTTCGATCAAGGTAGAACTTTCTCGGCTGGAGCCTTTCCGCCGCCTGGATGTCGATGAGGCCTATGTCTATACCGCAGGCGGGCTGATCACATACAATGCGGAGGGGATGAAGCTCCCCATGTACTGCCGCTCCTATTTCTTCCCCGGAAGTGAAGGACTCGATGTCCTGATGCTTTTCACCCCCGACGAAGGCAAAGCGCCGCTCCTATATGCCATCGATGATCTGGTGAATGCGGCCGCGAAGGAAGAACTCAATGGGGCAGCAGGATATAAAGACCTCGGCGTGGTGCTGGGGAAGAATCAATAAGAAAAGGGGCTGCTGGTGACTAGGGATTAGTAGCTAGGGATTAGGAAGCTCGAGTGACTAGTGACTAGTGACTTGTGACTTGAATACTACTTTCAGGCATTGCCTCATACATCATTGCGGCGAAGCCGCTACCTGAAGTTTGAAAGCAGGGATTAGTGGCTAGGGATTAGGAGTCTCAAGTGACTAGTGACTGGCATGCCAGTTCATGGCATAGCCATTATTTATACTTGCCGGCGTTTCTGATTTTTATGCGCCGCACCAACACTTCTCACTAGAGAGGAGAGCTTTCATCCACAATCAAGGGACGCCCCACGGTCTAACCCTGAACCTTGAACCCTGAACCCTGAACCCTGAACCCTGAAAAAAAACGCTCTCGCATTCGCGAGAGCGTTTTTTTCTATGCATGAACTATTAGCCCTTGAAGTACTTCACGCCGGCTTCGAAGAGCGGCTGGTAGGTATCACCGGCGATGTTCTTTGCGACATTTAGGCCGCGGCGTTCGGTATGGCCCATCTTGCCGAGGACACGTCCGTCAGGACTGGTGATGCCTTCGACAGCCCAAGAGGATCCATTCGGATTGTAGCGGCTGTCATAGGTCGGCTGGCCATCGGGCCCCACGTACTGGGTCGCGATCTGGCCATTGGCTGCGAGTGCCCGGATCTGTTCATCGGAAGCGATGAAGCGGCCTTCGCCATGGCTGATGGCGATGGAGTGGAGGTCACCGGGCTGGCAGAGGGCGAGCCACGGGGACTTGGTCGATACGACCTTGGTCGTGACGAAGCGGGAGATATGACGGCCGAGCGTATTGAAGGTGAGCGTCGGTGCGTCATCGGTAAGCGGCTTGAATTCGCCATACGGTACGAGGCCGAGCTTGATCAGTGCCTGGAACCCGTTGCAGATGCCCATGGCAAGACCGTCTCTCACGTGAAGGAGCTGGTCCATGGCTTCCATGAGCTTCTGATTCCGGAATACGGCGGCGATAAATTTGCCGCTGCCGTCCGGTTCATCACCAGCGGAGAAGCCGCCCGGGAACATGACGATCTGCGCATGGCGGATGCGCTCTGCCATTTCATCGACGGAGTCCTTGAGTTCGGCTGCATCGCGATTTCTGAAGATGAAGATATCGCTGAGCGCACCGGCGCGTTCAAAGGCTCTCGCGCAGTCGACTTCACAGTTGTTGCCCGGCATGGTCGGGATGAAGACGCGCGGGCGCGGAAGATTCGTATGGACATAGAACTGCGGAATCGCTTTCGTTTCCGGCAGAACAGGGGCTTCTTTCTGGATATCTGCTGCGCGGCGCGGGAAGATCGGATCAAGCGTACCTTCATAGGAGCGTAGGAGCTCTTCGACGGCGATTTCTTCCCCGTAGAGCTTCATGCTGTCCCCGCCGACGGTGCTGAGGATCTTCGTGTGCGGCTGTTTGGCAAATTCCTGTGCCAGTTCTGGCGTCGTTTCTACAAGGATCGCGCCATAGAAATTGCTGAAGTATTTGAAAAGCGGCAGATTTTCGCCAAAGGTACAGCCGAGCTTATTGCCGAAAGCCATCTTGGCTGCGGTCACTGCGACGCCGCCGTGTTCGACCGCTTTCATCGCTGCGATGTGTCCGGCCTTCACTTCCTGATAGAGGAAATCCGCATGCGCTTTGAATACATCAAGGAGCGGCATGCCGGCTTCGTCCTTCGGCTGGCCGAAGAGGACGAGGACATCGCCTTCCTTCTTGAGTTCTTGGCTGACAGCTTCGGAGGCTTTCCCCGGAGCGATTGCGAAGGAAACGAGTGTCGGCGGGACGTGGATGTCATTGAAAGTACCGCTCATGGAGTCCTTGCCGCCGATCGCGCCAAGGCCGAGGTTTTCCTGCATATGGAAAGCACCGAGGAGTGCAGCCGCCGGTTTGCCCCAGCTGGTCTTGTCGGTGAGCTTTTCGAAGTATTCCTGCAGTGTCAGGTAGGCTTTTCTCCAGTCAGCCCCCATCGCTACGAGGCGGGCCACGGAGAGGAGTACGGCATAGGCTGCGCCATGGAACGGGCTCCAGGATGCCAGATAGGGATCGAAGCCATGTGCCATGAAGCTGGCGCTGTCAGTCTCGCCTTTGCGGACCGGGAATTTCGCTACCATGCCGTCGGTCGGGGTCTTCTGGTACTTGCCGCCGAATGGCATGAGTACGGTACCGGCGCCGATGGTGGAGTCGAAGCGTTCGGAGAGCCCCTGCTCCGAGCAGTTATTGAGATCTGCCATGGCGGAAAGCCAGGTCTTCTGGATGTCATGGATCTCTTCTTTATGGAAATAGCCAGCTTCATCCGGCTTTGCGATGTAGGCTTCCTTCACCTGCTGCGCGCCATTCGTGTCGAGGAAATCTCTCGAAATGTCGACAATGGTGTCCCCTCTCCACTTCATGACGAGGCGGCGGGTATCGGTCACATCGGCCACGATAGTGGCTTCAAGGTTTTCTTCAGCGGCATAGCGGATGAACTGATCTGCGTCTTCTTTTCTGACGACGACCGCCATACGTTCCTGCGATTCGGAAATCGCCAGCTCGGTCCCATCAAGGCCTTCGTATTTCTTCGGTACTTTGTCAAGATTGATGTCAAGTCCGTCTGTCAGTTCACCGACAGCGACAGAGACACCGCCCGCGCCGAAGTCATTGCAGCGCTTGATGAGGCGGGTGACTTCCCCGCGACGGAAGAGGCACTGGATCTTTCTTTCCGTGATCGGATTCCCCTTCTGGACTTCTGCGCCGCAAGTCTCGATGGACTCGGTATTCAGCTCTTTCGAAGAGCCGGTCGCACCGCCCATGCCGTCACGGCCCGTGCGGCCGCCGACCAGGATGACGACATCTCCGGGGGTCGGCGAGAGGCGGATGACATGGTCTTCCGGAGCTGCTGCGACGACGGCGCCGATTTCCATGCGCTTTGCCATGAAGCCCGGATGATAATATTCCTTGACCTCGCCGGTGGCAAGGCCGATCTGATTGCCGTAGGAGGAGTAGCCCTTGGCCGCTTCGACGACGATCTTTCTCTGCGGGAGCTTGCCTGCAAGCGTTTCAGAAAGCGGCATGCGCGGGTCTGCGGCGCCCGTCACACGCATCGCCTGATACACATAGGAACGGCCGGAGAGAGGATCACGGATGCATCCGCCGAGGCAGGTCGCCGCTCCGCCGAATGGCTCGATCTCGGTCGGATGGTTGTGCGTTTCATTCTTGAAAAGGAGCAGCCAGTCTTCCTCGCCGTCGATCGTATCGATCTTCACCTTGATGGTGCAGGCATTGATCTCTTCCGACTGATCCAGATTTTCCAGCTTCCCTTCCTTGCGGAGAGCCTTGACAGCCGCTGTTGCCATATCCATCAGCGTCACAGGGCGCTTCGTGTCCTTGCCATAGATATGGATACGCGTCTCTTCGTAGTCTTTGAGCGCTTTGGAAATCGGGGCGGTAAAAGTGCCGTCTTCGACTTCGACAGAAGAGAGCTTCGTGGAGAAAGTGGTGTGACGGCAGTGGTCGGACCAGTAGGTATCGAGCACACGGATTTCCGTCACAGTCGGATCTCTCTTCTCTTCATCACGGAAATAGTCACGGATCATCGCCAAATCGTCGTGACTCATGGCAAGACCCATGTCAGAAATCAGAGCATCGATCCCTGCATCATCCAGCGCGCAGACGCCTTTCACAACGGGTACTGCCTTCGGGTCTTCGATGGGAAGATCCAGTGTTTCTGCAGGAGCGAGACTGGCTTCGCGGGACTCCACCGGATTCACAAGGAATTTCAGGATCTTCTCGCGGTCACCTTCTGCGAAGTGTCCGTCAAAGGTGTAGACCAGCGCACAACGCACGCGCGCACCATCTTTTCCGGTGACGATGGCCAGACACTGCTCTGCCGAGTCCGCTCTCTGGTCATACTGCCCCGGCAGGAATTCGACGCCGATGACGAGATCACTCTTTGGCAGCTCTGTCTCTACGCTGTCGACCGGCGGTTCAGAGAATACGGTCGAGATCGCCTTCTCATAGTCTTCTTCAGAGAGCCCATCGACATCATAGCGATGATAGATCCCGCAGCCTTCGATGCGTTCTCCCAGCACCTCTTTCAATTCGGCCGTCAGACTCTCTTCGCCCTGACGAAAACCGTTCTTCTTTCGTACATACAAACGTCTGATATCAGACAAGTTCAACACTCCTTCCTCGTTACTCACCGCGCCATGGCGCAAGCTCCAGTCGTATATGAAAAAAGTCAATAATACATGTATATTCTACCATATGCGGGCAATGGAGCGCGATTAGAAATTACAAAAGACACCGCATCTCATGGACAGCGAGCATCCTATCTTTGATCCCGATTTGTGATGATAGACAGGCGATGATATACTAAATTTTACATTTATTTGATATATCATTTTTTTAGGAGGAATCAAAATGATCATAGATCATATCTTGGGCACGCTCTACGGCATGGCGCTGGGCGATGCGATGGGCATGCCGTCAGAGCTTTTGAGCAGGAGGCGCATTCAGGAAATCTTCGGGCGGATCACGACATTCGAAGACAGTCCGGAAGAGAATCCCGCCGCCATCGACATGACAAAAGGGCAGTTCACGGATGATACAGCACAGGCACTGGTCATCTTAGATTCCCTTGCCGAAAATGATTTCGTACCGGACAAAGGGATCATCGCGAAGAATCTCATCCATTGGGCACTCGACACCGACGCTTTTTCGAAAAACATCCTGGGACCCAGCTCAAAGGCAGCGCTCCACGCGATCCAAGCAGGAGAAGACCCTGAACCTCACACAGTGAAAGCCATCACCAATGGCGCCGCGATGCGCATAGCGCCGGTGGGCTGCCTGTTTTCCACAGATGATCTGCCGAAACTTGCCAAATTCGTTCGGGGCGTCAGTGAAGCCACCCATAAGACAGATGTCGCGCTCGGCAGTGCCGGCATGGTGGCTGCCGCCGTCAGTGCGGCCATAGAAGATCGCTCCTGGGAAGAAATCATGCAAATCGCATCAAGAGCTTTCGACCTGACAGCTGCATATGGCGAAGAAACCTACAGCGCGTCCCCAAAAGCGCGCCTGCAGATTGCGATAGAACTCGCCCATCGCCATGCCGGAGAGGCAGAAGCCTTCTCTCTTAACCTCTATGAGACCATCGGTACGACGACCCTTGCGAGTGAAGCGGTACCCGCTGCCCTTGGTATGGCCTACTATTTCCGCGATCCCGAGACATGCAGCCTTGCCTGCGCAAATCTTGGCGGCGATACGGATACGATCGGTGCGATGGCTGTCGCGATCTGCGGCGCCAAAGCCGGTGTTTCCGGCATCCCGCAGGAGCACATCGACGTGCTCAATGCGAGCAATCCCGTCGATTTCCATGCCTATGCAAAGACCTTGCTCCGTCATCGGGGCCATGTAGGCTAAACCGATTTCACCAATTCCCAACATTTCACAGGAGGATTCTATGCATTCTAAAGAAACAGTATTTCTGCCGAAGGAAGAACGCACGGACAAGCCAAGCAGCCTCTTCTTTCTCTACTGTGCTGCCAATATCGGCATTCTCGGCCTCGTATACGGCGCTATCATCGTGGGCTTTCATTTGAGCTTTGTCCAAGCAATCCTTGCGACAGTGCTCGGCTCCTTCTCCTTCGCCCTCGTCGGCCTCATGAGCCTTTCCGGACATGACACGGGTACCAATACCTTCATCCTGTCCCGCGCCGCCTTCGGTTTCAAAGGAAATCTGATCCCTGCGATCGCTGCGCTGGTCTCCCACGCCGGCTGGCTCTCCATCAATGTCTGCACCGGAACACTGACTGTCCTCGCGCTCTTTGTGACCCTGGGCTTTGCGAATACGCCGATCGCCATGGCGATCGCGCTTGCGATCTTTGTCACCCTTGTCTTGGTCTCCGTCCTTTTCAGCCACAAAGTGTTGATCCGCATGCAGACGATCTCGACCTATCTTTTCGGTTTCTTGACACTCGTCATCCTCGTGATCATCGTCCCACAAACAGACTGGTCCATGCTGATGGCCATGCCGAGTGGAGACTGGCTGGGCAATTTCCTGCCCGCACTGGCCTTCGTCGCAGCCGGCACAGGCATCGGCTGGACAAGCTATGCGGCCGACTACAGCTGCCACCAGGATCCACAGAATTCGCGCAGTAAAGTCGCCTGGGCCGTCACACTGGGCGGCGCTGTCCCGCTGATCCTCATGCTGAGTGTCGGCATCCTGCTCTCCACGCAGAGCGCGGATCTCGCGCAGTCTGCGAACCCGATCGAAGTCATCAAAGGCGCTCTCCCAATGAATCTAGCCATCATCTATTACATCACAGCCATCGGCGGCCTGACACCGCAGTGCTTTCTCGGACTCAAATCCTCGAAACTCGTTCTGCAAGCCGCTCATCTCATCTGGAATGAAGCCCTGATTTTCGTATTCCAAGCGATCATCGTCACCATCATCCCTGCCCTCATACTCTTCGTGGCACAGGATTTCCAGGCCGCGCTGGAAGGCTTCCTTGGCGTCATCGGCAAACTGCTCGCTGCCTGGTCCTCCATCTTTCTCGTAGACTACCTGATGCTCCGCGGAAAGCAGGGCTATAGTCAAATACTCCTGACCGATCCCTCCGCCAATGAAATCAATTACAACGGCGTCATCAGCTGGATCACCGGCTTCGCTGTCGGCATGCTCTTCTCAAAAACCTTCTTCTTCACCGGCCCATTCGCAACAGGCATCTTTGCCGGCAACAGCCTGAACGTCCTCCTGACCCTGGTCGTTGCCGGCGGTCTCTATTTTCTTTTGACTCTCTGCCATAGGCAGAAGAGCTCGGAATAAAGAAAGACGGGATTCCCATGGAAGAAAAATCTCTCAAACGCATTTTGATCTTAGGCTCCGCCGTCATCGATGTCATCGTCACGATCGACCGTCTGCCCCTCGCTGGAGAAGACATCCCCGGCCTTCAAAAAGGCATGCTCGTCGGCGGCTGCGCATTCAATGTCTCAAAGATTCTGGACGGCCTCCAGATCCCGCACGATCTCTGTGTCCCCGTGGGACAGGGTATGTATGCCGACCGCATCCGCGAAGCCCTCCATGAAGGCGGCCATGAAATCCTGATCGAAGATGACCGTGAAGACAATGGCTATTGCCTTTCACTGGTCGAAAAAGACGGCGAACGCACCTTTATTTCCATCGATGGCATCGAGACGAAATGGCAGGACGCATGGCTGGAACACCTCCATGCCGCCGACTATGACTACCTCTATGCTTCCGGCTATGGCTTCCAGGACGGCAACTCCAGCGGAGAGGTCCTCCTGCGCTTCCTGTGCGGCAAGAAAGCCAATGCAAAACTCATTCTCGACCCAGGCCCGAGGCTCTTAGGCAAACAGTTCGAAGAGAAACTGCTGCAGATGGGCACAATCCTGGAAATGAATCAGTCCGAAGCAAAAGCTATGGGACAGTCGAAAAACGTCCGCAAAGCAGCGGAAAATCTTCATCACCGAACCGGCCAGCCTGTCATCATCACGATGGGACAGGCTGGGACACTTCTCCATACGACAGAGGGAGAAGAGATCATCCCCACCGTACCGGTCAAGGTCATCGATACCATCGGTGCCGGCGACTCGCACACCGCAGGCTTTATCGCCGCCCTCGCAAGCGGAAAGTCCCTACGAGAAGCCTGCCGTGAGGCAAACCGCGTCGCAGCCTGCGTCGTGCAGCACGTAGGCTGCTCCCTGCGGTAAATAGACTCACAAAAAAAGCATGGATCGGATGTGATCCATGCTTTTTTGTGCATAATTTCCTGTTGCAGAAAATCATCATTCTTTAAAAATCCACTCCGTGACTTTTTTCCCGCCCCAGATCGCGATCCCTGTCAGCCAAAGGTCTGAAACGAAGGGGATCATGGGAAGGTAGGACGGATCCATATAGACCTGCCAGCTTGCCTGCGGAAGATGGAGGGAGATCACCATCGGGATATAGAGGAGCATCAGCCAGAATATCCCGCTGAAAGCACACACCGTGATGCGTCGTCCCTTCGTCCCGGAAAGTGCCAGAAAGAGATAGATCCCGAATGTCATCATGCCGAGGATGATTTTCCCGTAGAAGACAAAGCTGAAAACCTCCAGCAGGAAGAAGCTCGCCGTGAAAGGATCAAGGCGCATACCATTCGCATAGTAGAGCCCCAGAAAGGAGAGAATCGCAAAACCGGGAATAAGTCCGCTGAAATAAGCCGCGCCCAGCCAGACCTTCCGGCAAGCCCCCTTCTCCGAAAGCTTCTCATAGAGCGAAGGAAGCAGGTAGTCCAGCATGATCACAGCCCCGGCAAAAAGCGTCAGCACGATAAAGAAAGCGATCGAGATAGGTATCGGACTTTCCTTGAAGGCCTTGTCTGCCATCGGCAGATAGCTCCAGAAAATGACCATCTGCAGGATGACGAAGGAGATCCAGAGCGGCAAATGCGCCGCCGCACGCAGTGCCCCCCACTCACTGCCATAGCCTTTCTTCTGGAAGAGGAAAAAAAGAAATGGCACCAGAAGCCCCATCCCCCAGTAAGCGAGCGTCCCCACTGCCATAGACTGCGCAGTGTGTACCAGAAATCCCCCGAAGCCCCAGGGAAGAATTCCCGCCAAGAGCCACAGCAGCTGATGAATGAATTTTTTATTTTTGATCATAATTTTCACCTCGATGAGGACTATTGTACCACAGTTCAGGCGTGTTGACAGTACGCTTCGGCACAAAGGCACGAGGAAATCCCCCTACAAAAAAGGAGCTGTGAAGAAATGAATCCTCATTTTTTCACAGCCCCTTTTTACTTTGCTTTCATTTGGTTCAGGGTTCGGGGTTCAGGGCTCTCGTGGCGGCTTCGCCGCCTTTTTTAGAAGATGGTATTCTCGTATCGCAGCCTTCCCCTCTAGGGGAAGGTGCCCGAAAGGGGCGGATAGGGTGACTATGGCATGAAAGACAGCTGGGATAAGGTTTCCCGGTCACTCCTATGAGAGCTGCAAGTCCCCCGCGGCAGATTGAACGCGAAAATGAGATGATCGTTATTTCACATCGCCTTGTTTTATTTCCTCTTTCCATCTTCCTTCTTGCGCTTCTGTCTCATATTCCGCCCCTTGTGTCCGAGTGCTTTATGCTCCTTCTTCTTGGTCGGCTTGTACATGCCGGGCGTCACAACCTTCTTCTTCGGCTTGCCTGCCTTCACGCGGCGGACATTTCCCTTCTCATCATAGCGGGTGATGGTCTCTTCAATGGATTTTTCCAGCTTCCGGAGAAGGAATCCATCCTCCGGCGTCGCATAGGTGATGGCGATCCCCTTCGTACCGGCGCGGCCGGTGCGTCCGATGCGATGGATATAGTATTCGAGATTTCTTGGGATCCCGTAATTGAAGACATGCGTAATGCCTTCAACGTCAAGCCCGCGTGCCGCGATATCGGAGGCAACGAGCACCTGAATGCGTGCTTTCTCAAATTCGCGAATGACCTGATTTCTCTGGCTCTGGCTCATATCCCCATGGATCTCATCCACGATGAAGTCCGTCTCCTCCTGCAGCTTGCCGGCGAGCTCATGCGCTTCCTCACGGGTATTCGTGAAAACGACGGCCATGTACGGATTCATCTCCGTCAGATGACGGACGAGGAGCTTGAACTTGCGCGGGAGAGTCGTCTCATAGATGCGCTGCTCGACCGTCGACGCAGTCGCTTTTTCTGCGACATCAAGGAAGGCAGGGTGGTGCATATACTTTCTGGCGAGGCGCTTCGCATCGTCAGGCATCGTCGCAGAGAAGAGCAGGAGCTGACGCTTCTTCGGCGTCTCGTCGATCAGCGCTTCGATATCTTCGCGGAACCCATTCGCCAGCATCTGATCCGCTTCATCCAGGATGACCGTCTTCACATTCGAAAGGTCGAGGCTCTTTCTGCGGATGTGATCCAAGAGACGCCCCGGTGTCCCGATAATGACATGCGGATCACGCTTCAGCTTCTGCAGCTGGTTCTCGATCGTGCGTCCGCCGATGATATCTGCCCCATCCACACCGCACTCGATGGCAAAGGGACGCATCACGTCGAAGACCTGCTTGGCAAGCTCGCGGGTCGGTGTCATGATAAGTACCTGTGTCATGGCTTTGTCTGTTTCTACGCGCTGAATGACCGGCAGCAGATAGGCCAGCGTCTTTCCTGTCCCAGTCTGCGAACGGCCGATCAGATCACGGCTTTTGAAAGCGTTTGGGATCGCGGACATCTGGATGGGCGTCGGGGTCTTGATCCCCTGTGTCTTCAAAAGTTTCGTCAGCGTCTCATTCACGCCGAGCGCAGCAAATACGTTCATAGATCCTCCTGTAAATGGGTTGGTTGTATGGAAATACGTAATTGAAGGTTTATGGTTTAAGGGTTCAGGGTTTAGGGCACTCGTGGGACGTGCTGGCACTTGATTACGTTTGAAAGCCTCGATGGAATGAGAAATTAGAAATGAGAAATGGTGGGGCGGCGCATAAAAATCAGAAGCGCCGCGGAGTAGAAATAATGGCGATGCCCGAAGGTAGTATTCAAGTTACAAGTTACAAGTCACTAGTCACTAGTCACTTGGCACCCCTAATCCCTAGCTACTAATCCCTAGCTACTAATTTCTAATTCGCGCAAAGCTTTCATCCGCAATCCATGGGCGCCCCTGCCCCACAGGCTAACCCTAACCCCTCTTCCCATTGCCCGATAGTGTATAATGAAAGTAGTGTTATAAAATTTTTATCATTCCCACAAAGGAGACGACTATGGGAACACTGAAATATATTTCCTGGAACGTGAATGGCCTCCGTGCCTGCATGAAGAAAGGCTTCATGGACACTTTCACAGCACTCGATGCGGACTGCGTGTGCCTGCAGGAGACGAAGCTACAGCCGCACCAGATCGAGATGGTGCTTCCCGGCTACCACCAGTACTGGAACAGCGCCGTGAAGAAGGGCTACAGTGGTACCGCACTCTTCACGAAGAAAGAACCGCTTTCCGTCACCTATGGCCTTGGCATCGAGGAGCATGATCAGGAGGGGCGTATCATCACCGCCGACTTCGGCAGTCACTATCTCATCGTCTGCTACACGCCGAACAGCCAGCGCGGCCTCACGCGCCTTTCCTACCGCATGACATGGGAAGATGCGATGGCAGACTATATGACAAGACTCTCTCAGGAAAAGCCGGTCATCCTCTGCGGCGACCTCAATGTCGCTCATGAAGACATCGACCTCGCCAATCCCTCTTCGAACCATAAAAATGCAGGCTTCACGGATGAAGAGCGCGGAAAAATGAATGTCCTTCTGTCCAAAGGCTTCACCGATTCCTTCCGCTTCCTCCATCCGGATGAAAAGGGAGCCTACTCGTGGTGGAGTTACTTCGCAAAATCCAGAGAGCGGAACATCGGATGGAGAATCGACTACTTCATCGTCTCCGATGCCCTCCGTCCGGCCATCCAAAGCGCCTCTATCCACCCGGAGATCCACGGCAGCGACCACTGTCCTGTAGAGCTCGTGTTTGAGGATGAGTGACTGGTGACTGGGGATTAGGGATTAGACTAAAAGACTGGGAGACTCGGAAACCGGGAGCCTCTGAAATAGAAGTCAGATATCAGACGTCAGATGCCAGACGTCTGATGTACGAAGTCAGATGTCTAATGTCTAATGTCTAACGTCTCAAGCGGGCATCGCCCTATTTATACTCCGCGGCGCTTCCATATTATTATGCGCCGCACCACCATTTCTCATTTCTCATTTCTCATTTCTAATTCAAGCGAGGCTTTCATTCGTAGCCAAGATTGCCCCCGCAGTCTCCCCTTCCCCCCCATCGAGGCTTGTATGGAAAAGAATATCAAAGACGCCCTTCTTTTCGAGAAGACGAAAAATGGGCTGACGCAGCAGATGATGACACAGATCCTTCTCTTCATCTGCGTCCCTGTCTTCTCCGCACTGGTGCTGCTGCTCTTCTCTGCGACCTACTTTGCCGCAAATGACCCGCATCACTCGGTCGAAGTCTATGGTGCCTTTGCTGCTATCATGCTCCTCATCATCGCGCTCTCCGCCCGAATGAATTACCATTTCTACAGCATGACCAGAAACAAGATGCTGATCCCGCTCCAGCAGCTGTCGATGGCTGCACGAGCGATCCAGCATGGCAATTTCAATGTCATCGTCGATCACTACAGTGATGACGAGCTCGGGCAGATGTGCGACACCTTCCGCACGATGCAGACCAATCTCAGAAGCAGTATCGCCGAACGCGCCCATGCGAATACGAGCCGCAAGATCCTTTTCTCCGGCATCGCGCATGACCTTCGGACTCCGCTCACAGCCATCATGGGCTACACCGAAGCACTGCAGCTCGGACTCGGGCGGACGAAGGAAAAGCAGATGCAGTACCTGAACTCGATCGCCTCCTGCGCAGATGACCTCTCGCGCCTCATCGAAGAGCTCTCGCTTTACAACAAGCTCTCCACGAGCCGCATCATCTGTCATCCGCAGCCTCTCCATTTCAGCGAGGTCATCCGCAGCTTCATCGCAGAAGACCAGGACTATCTCAACTCCCGAAAGGTGCATGTGACCTATGACATGGATGACACGCTCATCGCAATGGTGGATGAAAAAGAATTTCAAAGAATTATTTTCAATTTACTGACAAATACGATAAAATATAGAGATAAGGATGTTTCCGAAGTCCATATTTCTCTTCATGCAAAAGGGAAATATGCCGAATTCATGTATACTGATGACGGTCCGGGCGTCCCGAAGGAGAAGCTGCCTCACATTTTCGAAGCCTTCTACCGCACGGACGAAGCGCGCAGCAAGACCAGCAATGGCAGCGGCCTCGGACTTGCCATCGTGGCTGAAATCATCACCGCACACAAAGGCCGCTACTCCGCGGTCAACAACAATGGCTTACAGTTAATTTTTGAAATCCCACTGGCAGAAGGGGGTAACACACAATGATCAAAGTACTGGTTGTAGAAGATGAACCGAAAATCGCTGATATGGAACGTGACTTTCTCGAAGGCTCCGGGTATCAGCCCTATGTCGCTTCCGATGGCAAAGAAGCCTTGAAAATCATGGATGAAGTCGAGATCGATGCCATCATCCTGGACGTCATGCTTCCGGGAGAAGACGGATTCTCTCTGTGCCGCAAAATGAGAGAGCGCACGAATGCGCCCATCATTTTCGCCACCGCCCGCACCGAAGACGCTGACATCGTCCGCGGCCTCGGCCTCGGCGCGGATGACTACATCGTGAAGCCGTTCCGCGGCACCGTGCTCATGGCGCACCTGCGCGCGCAGCTTGCCACCCACAAGCGCCTCACCCAGACGGATACCATCCACCCGCAGGCAGAGCAGGGCATCTATGTCGGCGATCTCAATATTCGTCCGAAAGCCCGTCAGGTCTTCCTGAAGGGCAAGGATGTGCCGCTCACCGGCAAAGAATTCGACCTGCTCTTCTTCCTCGTACAGCATCCGAATGAAGTTTTCTCGAAAGAGCAGCTCTTCGAAAAGATCTGGAGCTTCGACCCCATCGGTGAACCCGCGACTGTCACCGTCCATATCAACCGCCTGCGTGACAAGCTGAAAAATGTCGCCGGCCATCCCTATGAACGCATCGAGACCGTCTGGGGCTCCGGCTATCGCTTCCATCTCGACTGAGGATCGTTTTGGTTGCTTGGTTATTTGAAATCAAAAAGCTCGTTGAACATTTTCGTTCAACGAGCTTTTTTGGTGGGCAAGGTAGCGGCTTCGCCGCAAATATATATGGGGGCGATGCCCGAAGGCAGTATTTAAGTCACTAGTCACTAGTCACCAGTCACTAGTCACTAGCTACCAGCTCCGCGATCACCTTCGCGACGCCGTCTTCTTCATTGGAAGCGCAGATGCGACCGGCCGCTTCTTTCGCGATCGCATCCGCGTTGGCGACGGCATAGGACACGCCTGCGTAGCGCAGCATCGGGACATCATTTTCCGTATTGCCGAAGGCCATGATTTCCTCCGGTCGGATGCCTCTCCTCTTTGCCAGAAAGGAGAGCGCGGATGCTTTATCGATGCCTTTTTTATGCACGTCGACGAAGTCATCTCCCGGATAGACGACAGTGATTTCCTCTCCGAAACGGCTCTCCAGAAAAGCACGGATACGGCTTCGCTCCTCTTCTCTGGCATCCGCAAAGACCACACGCGTCACCGTCATTGGCGGATGATAAAAGGCTTCCCCCAGGTACTGCGGCTTCTGCGTGCGATACTTCTGGTACTTCGCCTCGCTGCCGTTCGGTCTCTCCATATAAATATGATTATCCCAGAAGGCCGTCGCGTCCCAGCCCATCTCCTTTGCGGAAAGCATCACACGGCTCGCCAGATCCGCAGGCAGCCCGTCTTGCCGGATCGGCTCGCCCGTCTCGCTCCACATGATCCATGCGCCCGTATAACAAATAACGGGGACATTGCCCAAGTGGAGCAGCGCCACCTTCGATTTCGCCGAATCCCACATGCGTCCGGTAGCGACGACGATCTGATAGCCTTTTTGAATCGTTTTCCGGATCACTTCGCGCGAATACGCAGAAATCGTCATATCATCATGCAAGAGCGTGCCATCGAGATCGATAGCGATCATACGAATCGACATAGAAATGGTCTCCTTTTTATGGTGCAGGGTTAGCCTTGGGGCGTGTCGTCCCTTGATTACGCTTAAAAGCCTCGTTTGAATGAGAAATTAGAAATGAGAAATGCGAAATGGTGGTGCGGCG
>OLNV01000491.1_pt1 | contig 30815 bp, 30 predicted proteins | sample 1672891 | NCBI WGS metagenome assembly OLNV01 (sample SAMEA3136734, study PRJEB25190) | human gut metagenome | biome: human gut; feature: human-associated habitat; material: faeces | place: Austria | collected 2013 | reverse complement strand
TAGCACGGAGCAATCCGTAGGCATCAAAGTCGGGGGCTTTTGCCCCCGACATCATTTTTATTCTTTTATAAAAGTTCTCTGATTATTTTATCGTACCTTATACTTCAGTACTTTAATAATCGTAATTATTTCTTTGGTGTAATTTCTTTATTCCCACCCATATATGGCTGAAGAACCTCAGGAATCTTTACAGATCCGTCTGCCTGAAGGTTATTCTCAAGGAATGCGATCAACATTCTCGGTGGAGCAACAACTGTATTATTCAATGTATGTGCAAAGTAGCTGCCTTTTTCACCTTTAATACGGATACCAAGTCTTCTTGCCTGAGCGTCTCCAAGGTTGGAGCAACTTCCTACTTCGAAATATTTTTTCTGTCTTGGTGACCATGCCTCTACATCTACTGATTTTACTTTCAGATCAGCCAGGTCTCCTGAACAACATTCCAGAGTACGAACCGGAATATCCATGGAACGGAAAAGATCTACTGTATTTTTCCACAGCTTGTCATACCACTCTTTACTGTCTTCTGGCTCGCAGACAACAATCATTTCCTGCTTCTCAAACTGATGGATTCTGTATACCCCACGTTCCTCAATTCCATGAGCACCTTTTTCTTTTCTGAAACATGGAGAATAGCTTGTCAGAGTCTGTGGCAGCTCTGTCTTATCTAAGGTTGTACCAATAAATTTACCGATCATAGAATGTTCACTTGTACCGATAAGATAAAGGTCTTCACCTTCGATCTTATACATCATTGCGTCCATTTCAGCAAAGCTCATAACGCCTGTTACAACATTGCTTCTGATCATAAACGGCGGAACACAATAAGTAAATCCTCTGTTGATCATGAAATCTCTTGCATAAGCGATTACTGCTGAATGCAGTCTTGCAATATCTCCCATCAGATAGTAGAATCCATTTCCTGCCACTCTTCTTGCAGCATCAAGGTCAATTCCGTTAAAAGATTCCATAATCTCTGTATGATACGGGATTTCAAAATCAGGAACAACCGGCTCTCCAAATCTCTCTACCTCAACATTTTCACTATCATCTTTTCCGATCGGTACAGAAGGATCAATAATATTTGGAATGATCATCATATTCTTTTTGATCTTTTCTTCTACCTCTTTTTCTTCTTCAGAAAGATCATTGATTCTTCCGTTACTCTCTGCTACTTTCTTTTTCAGTGCTTCTGCTTCTTCAAGCTTCTTCTGAGCCATCATTGCACCAATCTCTTTGGAGGCTTTATTTTTCTCTGCACGAAGTGCCTCTACTTCCTGCTTGATTTCTCTGTTTCTTTTATCCAGTTCGATCACTTCATCTACCAGAGGAAGTTTTTCATCCTGAAACTTATTCTTAATATTCTGTTTTACAACATCCGGATTGCTTCTTAAAAATTTAATATCTAACATAATTCTTTCCTTTCATTCCCTTTACTTAATTTTTAGAACTTTTTATATCATATTCTTCCTGATAGATTGCTTTTTCCAAACAATCTCTTTCTTCCTCAGAAAGCTCAATATAACTTTCACCTTTTATCACTTCTTTGATATAAGTATAACATCCTTCTCTGCTATGCATTGCATTAAGAATCCATCCTGTATTATTTTCATCCAACATAGTCAATGCAAAACTGAGATCTCCTCCCATCTCATGAAATGCGTCATACTTTACAATACCAACTTTCTGATAATGTCCTTCCATCTTTTTATAGATTTTATCAATTTCTTCTCGATTTTTTTCTGCAAGCTTTTCAATTTTTTTCAGCTTTTCAAACCGGCGAAAGATTGATTTTTCCAGACTCTTTCCATTTTTCCCCTTCATAAATACATTATAGCTGTTCTGTAAGCGATTATATTTATCATAAACCAGACATAGTAATACGATAATTGCCACTTGCAGCACAAATAGAATAACAAACAGGTAGAACGGATCTATCCCGAGACTCCCTAGTATTCCGCCCATTATTTATACATCTCCTTTTACTTATTCTCCCCTTGGTATTGTCATGAGCAGATCATAAATACGCTCAAGTTCTTCCTCTGAATAATATTCTATCTCGATTTTTCCTTTTCCATTCGCTTTTTGGTTCACACTGACTTTTGTCCCCATAATATTCTTTATCTGCTCTTCTATATTTTCATATATGAACGTATGTTCTGACTTTTCTTTTTTAACTTCCTTTTTAGGATTCTTAAGTGCTTTTACCAACTTTTCAGTCTCTCTTACACTTAATTTTTCATCAAAAATCTTATTTGCCAGTATGAACTGCTGTTCTTCGTCATCTATTGCAAGTAACGCTCTTGCATGTCCTGTACTGATCATATCATCTATGATCATTTGCTGGACTCTTGGACTCAGTTTCAGCAGACGCATCGAGTTAGTAACTGCTGTTCTGCTCTTTGATACCCGTTCTGCAACTTCATCCTGCTTTAACTGAAATTCCTGAAGAAGTCTTTTAAATGCCATAGCTTCTTCAATAGGGTTCAGGTTCTCTCTTTGAATATTTTCTATCAGAGAAATTTCAACAATTTCCTGGTCTGTATAGTCTTTTACAATAATCGGAACTTCTTTGATTCCTGCAAGTTTTGCAGCACGCCATCTTCTTTCCCCGGCAATAATTTCATAATAATTTTTCTTTTTTTGCACAAGAAGTGGCTGTAAAATACCGAATTGCCTGATAGAATCTGCAAGTTCCATAAGTGCATCTTCATCAAAATCTTTTCTGGGCTGATCCCGGTTCGGTTCAACCTCATTGATCCTTACCATGATTTCTCCCGATTTTGGTGAATCATTCTCCTTTTCCTGCTTCTTTTCAACTTTTGAATCAGAAATGTCATTTTTTTTATTAGGTATAAGACTATCAAGTCCCTTACCTAATCCACTTTTCTTCCCCGGCATATTTATTCTTCTCCTTTATTGATCACTTCTTCTGCTAATAACAGATAGCTCTCTGTTCCCTTTGATTTTGGGTCATAGAGATTGATTGGCATTCCATAACTTGGTGCCTCGGCTAATCTTACATTTCGCGGAATGATCGTCTTATAGATATTCTGATTCAAATTATCCTTTACATTTTCAACAACCTGCAAAGATAAATTTGTTCTTGCATCATACATAGTAAATACAACACCCTCAATCTCCAGTTCTGGATTCAGGCGTTCCTGCACAAGTTCAATCGTATGAATAAGCTGGCTTAATCCCTCCAATGCGTAATACTCACATTGAATTGGAACAAGGACCGAATCAGATGTTGTCATTGCATTAATGGTCAACATACTAAGTGCCGGAGGACAATCAATAATGATAAAGTCATATTTTTCTTTTACTTTGTTGACTTCATCCCTGAGAATGTATTCTTTATTGTCCACACCTATCAATTCAATCTCTGCGGCCGAAAGATCTATATTTGATGGAAGAACATCGAGATTTTCAATTACTTCTTCATATATACACTCTTCTATTCCTATATTTCCAATTATCAGATCGTATACTGTTTTCTCGACTTCATTTTTATCGACTCCAAGACCACTGGACATATTTCCCTGTGGATCCATATCAATTGCCAATACTTTTTTCCCAAGACTAGCTAATGATGCCGATAAGTTAATTGCCGTTGTCGTCTTCCCTACACCGCCTTTTTGATTAGCGATTGCTATAATTCTTCCCATCTTCGTACTCCTTTCTTTCGGACACTTCATTATTATATCATCTTTCTTTTCATTATTCCATAACATCATCTATTAAAAATCAAAAAAATGTTTCACGTGAAACATTCTTTATTAACTTTCTATGATTTACGACTAACGTTTCACGTGAAACATTCTTTATGTCTTTATTTGTTTTACAAAATGTAGTATAATTATGTCAGATGATGCTCACCATTTTACAGGCAAAATTATCATTTTTGCATCATTAAATTTATAAAGGCAGGTGACTATTTTGAGTTTAAAGAAAAATCTTACATTTTTTACTGCACTGACCGGGACAGTAATTGGTACGATGCATGTAGTGAACAGAATCTTTCAATACATTTCTACCGCGGATAATATTCTTTCAGATGATAAATACGATTACTATAATTGGAGATTTGGAAAAATTACTTACAAGAAGACCGGATCAGGATCACCCGTTCTCCTGATTCATGATTTAAATGTATGTTCTTCTTCCTACGAATTTGAAAAAGTCTGTTCCAAATTATCAAAGACAAATACTGTATATTCGATAGATCTGCTGGGATGTGGTCGTTCAGATCGTCCTGCATTTACTTATACTAATTTTCTTTATGTAGAGCTGATTACTAACTTTATCAAGCATATTATTGGAGAAAAAACAGATGTAATTGTATCCGGTGAATCGTGTCCATTTGTATTGATGGCATGTGCTAATGATGATTCTATTATTAATAAGGTAGTGATGATTAATCCTCCGAATCTTGTAAAAATGGCCAAAATACCTACTAAAGCAAGTAAATTATTTAAAAAGCTTATTTTTACACCGGTTATTGGTACATTTATCTACAACTTGAATGTAAATAAGAAGACAATCCTTCAGAAATTTATCTTTTCTTATTATTATGCTCAAAATGATATTAAAGAAAGGGATATTCTGACTTATTTTGAATCATCCCATAAAGACCATACGCATTCCAAATATCTTTATGCTTGTCAAAAGTCACGATATTTAAATGCAAATATTGTTCACTGCCTTTCCAGACTGACGAACAGTATTTATATTATAGTTGGAAATTCTAACCCGGAAAATATTCTTGCAGCTAATGAATATCAGAATTATCTTCCTTCTATTGAAATTAAGGGAATCGCAAAGGCAAAACAGATGCCACATATGGAAAAACCTGAAGAGTTCTTTAGCGATGTAAAGATTTTCTTATCTGATGCTCAATAATTAAATTGATGTCAGGGTCAAAAGGTCTGAAACCACGTGTGCTTGCACACTGGTGGTAGAATGACCTTGAGACCCGCCCCGATATGAGCATAAAAGTGGGGCGTAAGCACCATGATATGCGAATAGCGGGTAGGATTGTGGGAGTGCGTAGCACGAAACAATCCGTTGGCATCATTGTTGGGGGCTTTTGACCCCAACATCTTAACTTTAATACGCTCAATACTTAATGAGATATATGATTTTAAGCGATTTTTAAATGAGTTTTCCACAAAAAGTAAAAAGTTATCCACATTATCCACATTAGATATCAACATCATGTGAATATCTTATGTGGATAATGTGGATAACTTTCTTGTTGTTTTACTTTTTTAAAGGTTCTTTTGATGGCAAACCTGCTTTTCTTGGATATTTCCCGGCTGTATTCTTAACTTTTTTGATTTTCACAAGCGATCTTCCCATGTCTGTACCGGGTAACTGGAATTTATCCACATCTGTTATCTTTCCTCCCAGTACTTTTACTGCAAATTCTGCATCTCTTATCTCTTCATCAGAATCCCCACTTTTATAGGAAATAAACTCTCCTTCTACTTTTACAAACGGAAGACAATATTCACTCAATGTCGCAAGATTTGCCACTGCTCTCGATACACACAGATCAAAACATTCTCTGTATTCCTTTTTCTTTGCAAAATCTTCTGCTCTTCCATGAATTGTACGGATTTTTTCCAATCCCAACGTACGAATCACTTCATCAAGAAATTTAATTCTTTTATTTAATGAATCCAATAATACAACTTCCAGCTCCGGATACACTATTTTAAGTGGTATTCCCGGAAATCCGGCTCCTGTTCCTATATCGATCACCGACTGAACCTGATGCATATCCTTCACTCTCGCGATTGAAAGACTGTCTGTAAAATGCTTTAAGTTTACTTCTTCATACTCCGTAATTCCTGTAAGATTCATTACTTTATTCCATTCTACAAGAAGTTCATAATATTGATCGAACTGTTCTTTCTGATGTTCATTCAACTCTATTCCAAGATTTGCAAGCTCTTCAGTAAATTTTTCACCGCTTCTGCTCTCTCTCTGTTCTTTCTCCACTGTCACCCTCCTATATTCTTTTTGCTGCTTTACATTTTGGGGTATAATATATAGTATATAATATATTGCATGCTATATATCATATCTTAATCGACCCATCTGGTGCCTGAAGCTGCTTTGCAGCGATCATGATCGTCATTCGCCGCTCGCACTGAAAAAGCTGTGCTTTCTCCTGCTCGCTAACCCCCATTCTATCCTGTATATATAATATAAATCTATTTTTTATTTACTTCCAAGATATACAAGAAGGACTGAGATATCTGCCGGTGATACTCCGGAAATCCTCGATGCCTGACCAATAGAAGCCGGACGGATCTGATTCAGTTTCTGCTTAGCCTCCAGCCTGAGACTCTGAATTGAATCATAATCAATATTTTCCGGTATCCGCTTATTCTCAAGTTTCTTAAACTGCTCTACCTGACGCATCTGACGCTTAATATAGCCGTCATATTTTATATTGATATCGACCTGTTCCTTCACATCATATGGAAGCTCCGGCCGTGCATTGTCCACCGGAGCCAGTTTTTCATAGGATAATTCCGGTCTGCGGATCAGCTCTGCCAGTGTGGTTCCTGATGTAAGCGGCGTACTTCCGTATGCCTCCAATAACTTCTGCACTGCTTCTGAAGTACCTAAATTTACATGATTAACACGCTCTATTTCCTTTGCGATCAGTTCTTCCTTTTTCAGCAGGCGTGCGTATCTTTCATCATCAATCAATCCAACCTCATGCCCGATTGCCGAGAGTCTGATATCTGCATTATCCTGCCTTAAAAGCAGCCTGTATTCTGCTCTTGAGGTCATCATACGATACGGTTCGTGGCTCTCTTTTGTCACCAGATCATCGATCAGGACACCGATATATCCCTGGGAACGGTCAATCACGATTCCTTCTTTTCCCTGCAATTTTCTTGCAGCATTAATTCCTGCGATCAGCCCCTGTGCAGCCGCCTCTTCATAACCGGAACTTCCATTAAACTGTCCACCGCTAAAGAGTCCTTCGATTGCTTTAAATTCCAGGGTACTCTTTAACTGCCGGGCATCAATGCAGTCGTATTCGATTGCATATGCATTTCTTATAATCTTTGCATGTTCCAGTCCCGGAACACTCCGATACATCTCATACTGAACATCCTCAGGCAGTGAGCTGGACATTCCACCCACATACATCTCCGTGGTCTCATTTCCCTCCGGTTCAATGAACACCTGATGTCTGTTCTTATCCGGGAACTTAACGACTTTATCTTCAATAGACGGACAGTATCTCGGACCTGTTCCCTCAATCGCCCCTGAAAAGAGCGGTGAACGGTTCAGATTGCTTCTGATGATCTCATGCGTCCTTTCATTTGTATAGGTCAGCCAGCAGGAAGCCTGGTCAATCTGAACACTTTCCGGGTCTGTCGTAAAGGAAAACGGCACAACCCGTTCATCCCCCTTCTGCTCTTCCATTTTTGTAAAATCAATGGAATTTTTATCAATCCGGGCAGGTGTTCCCGTCTTAAACCGATACATTCTGATCCCCAGTGCTTTCAAACTGTCAGTCAGGTAATTTGCACTTTGCAGCCCGTTAGGCCCTGTATGCGTGCTTATTTCGCCGTAAATGCAGCGAGCCTTCAAATATGTGCCTGTGCATAATACGACCGCTCTACAGCGGTATATCGCACCTGAATAGGTCTGTACACCGGTAATCTTCCCGTCTTCTGTCAGAAGCTCTGTTACTTCCATCTGCCGGATATCCAGATTCTCCTGCTTCTGCAGTACCTGACGCATGGTTCTGCTGTAATTTGCTTTATCAGCCTGAGCTCTGAGCGAATGAACTGCCGGTCCTTTGGAGCTGTTCAGCATCTTTGACTGGATAAATGTACGGTCAATGACCTTTCCCATTTCCCCGCCAAGTGCATCCAGTTCTCTTACAAGATGACCTTTGGAACTTCCACCGATATTTGGATTACACGGCATCAGTGCAATACTGTCTACACTTACCGTAAACATCACTGTCTTAAAACCAAGCCTTGCCGTTGCCAGTGCCGCCTCACATCCTGCATGCCCTGCACCGACTACAGCCACATCATATTCATCTTTATTTTCCCATACAGAATTTGCTGAATATTTCATTTACTAAATCTTCTCCCATTGATTCTCCCGTAATATTTCCAAGTTCTTCATAAGCATCCATCAGATCGATCGAATAAAAATCCTCCGGCATACCGTTCTCGATACTTTCTATTACTTTTTTCATACTTTCCAGTGCATTCACCAATGCATTTTTCTGTCTCGCATTGGTAATATAAATTTCCTCATTAAAGGAAATATTTCCACGCAGGAACATTTCCTTTAATGTATCCTGAAATGTCTGGATCCCCTGCTCTTCTTTTGCGGAAATCTGGATCACCGGAATATTTTCTGATACTTGATACCTCTGACCTTCTGATTTTTCTGTCTGCTCTGCTTCTTTTTTCAGATTAGAAATTTTTTCACGGATGAGGTTTTCATCAACCACCGTCTCCAGGTCTGATTTATTCAAAAGTATAATTGCTTTCTTATCATAAATCAATCTCATGATTTTTTCATCATTTTCATCCAGTTTTTTTGATGCATCCACCACATAAATAATCAGATCGGCTTTCTGAGCATATTCTTTTGCTTTATCTACACCCATTTTTTCTACTAAATCCTCGGTCTGACGGATTCCCGCAGTATCGATCACATTCAGATTCAGTCCCTGCAGTCTGATCTGTTCCTCCAGGACATCCCTGGTCGTTCCTGCAATATCAGTTACGATCGCCCGCTCATGCCCTGCAAGCAGGTTTAAAAGAGAAGACTTCCCGGCATTCGGTTTCCCCACAATTACAGTCTGAATCCCCTCTTTCATGATTCTTCCATCATCCGCAGAGTCAATCAGTTTCTGTAATTTTTCAATGATCTCTTCTGACACGCCTTTCAATATTTCTCCATATCCATCCACACTGATATGTTCCGGGTCATCCAGTGCCGTTTCGATAAATGCAGTATGATAAAGAATCTTACTCCGCAGTTCATTGATGGCTGATTTCACACTGCCCTTCAACTGACTGACAGAACTCTGCAGGGCATATTCATTTTCAGAATTGATCAGGTCGATCACCGCCTCTGCCTGTGACAGATCCATTTTCCCGTTCAGGAAAGCTCGTTTAGTAAATTCTCCCGGTTCTGCTGCTCTTGCACCGTATTTCAAAACCGTTTCCAACACCCTGCTCACTACATACGTTCCACCGTGACAATTAATTTCTACTGTATCCTCTCCGGTAAATGTCCGTGGTCCATGCATGACCATCATAAGGACTTCATCCACCGTCTCTTCTCCGTCTGCAATATGTCCATAATGAATTGTATGGCTCGGCACTTCTGTTATCTTTTCTTTTCCCCTGTATACTTTATCTGCTATTTCCAGAGCCTCGTTTCCGCTCAGTCTGACGATTCCAATTCCTGAATTGGTCATCCCGGTGGAAATAGCTGCGATCGTATCCTTTTTCATATTCACACTGCCTTTCTAAAGCTGAAAAAAGGACGTTTCACAACCTCACGAAAGTATCCGTGAAGCGTAAACGTCCTTTCGCTTCAAATGATTATCTCTTTAATGTTATAACAACTTTTCTGTAAGGCTCTTCTCCTTCACTGTGCGTTGTTACATAAGGATCTGACTGAAGTGCTGAGTGAATGATCCTTCTTTCATACGGATTCATTGGCTCAAGTGCAACCGGTCTTCTGTTCCTTTTTACTTTATGTGCAATGTTCTTTGCAAGATGCTTCAACGTCTCTTCTCTTCTTGCCCGATAATTTTCTGTATCAAGCTTTACTCTTACATAACCATCCTGATGCTTGTTCGCAACACGGTTTGCAAGATACTGAAGAGAATCCAGCGTCTGACCTCTCTTACCGATCAGAATTCCCATATGCTCACCACGCAGGTCTGCACAAAGTGCTCCATCTTCATCGATAGAAATTTCGATCTCAACTTCCATATTCATTGCCTTCATTGTATCTGCAAGGAAAGTCTTTACTGCTTCAACTGTCTGTGGCTGAACCTCTGCAAGTTCTCTTGCTTTCTTCGGCTCTTCTGCAGGCCTCTCTTCCTGCTTCTCAACCACAGGAGCCTCTTCTTTTACTTCTGCTTTTACCGGCTCTGCAATTTCTTCTGCTTTTTCTTCCCTGATTTCTTCAACCGGTGCAAACGGTTCTTCCTCAACAACTTCTGGTTCTGATTCAGGCTTTCTTCTTGCCTCGATCACTGCCTGCTTCATACCGATTCCAAGGAATCCGGAACTTCCCTTTTCAATTACTTCATATTCCAGTCTGTCGCTTGTTACGCCTAACTGAATCATTGCCTCTGTAATAGCGTCATCTACTGTCTTAGCTGATACTCTGATACTACCATTCATCTCGATTCCTTCCTTTCTCATACTCAGATACTTTTACCGATCTGATCAGGACAGACAACTCTTTATCTTTATTTTTTCTTTTTCTTTTTAGAATCCTTTTCCGCACTTTCCACCTTTGGTTCTGCGGTCTCAAGTCCCTGATTATATCTGCTTACAAGATTTGCCTTTGAAGTAAGGCTGCCCGGCTTTGCTTTCTGAGCCCTTGCCTGAGCCTCCTGAATCTTTGAATCTCTTTCGGATTCACTGATCCCTGACTGTCCTTTTGTCACTTTTCCGGCATTTCTTGTACTTGTTGTAGCCATCTTATTGATCTCTTTTGCCGGAGCACCATGCTTCTCTCTCTTCTTCTGAGCTTTTTTCTGATTCTCTGCGATCATTTCATCCAGAGACTTTGTGCTAAGGTACTTATTGATTGCAAGCTGCTGTATGCATCTTACAATTGCACTTGCTGCCCAGTAAAGACCAAGACCTGCCGGAAGTGTGAATCCCATTACGACTGAGATCAGCGGCATCGTATATGTCATGGCATTCATAGAACCTGCCATCGGGTTGTCCTTATCTGCCGAAGCTGCATTTGGCTGAAGCTTCACACTGATAAACTGAGTCAGACCTGCAAGAACAGGAATCAGTACTGCAAGGATCACTCCGACGATAGAACCGTTATGAAGTGCTGTTGTCAACTGAGTGAGTGGCTGCTCACCGATATTGATTCCAAGGAAACTGTTCAGGTGAGTTACCTGGTTCATCGTCTGATGAGCAAGATCCGAAATACTCGGGATCTTATCTAACAGCTTATCCCATGTGGAATCCTGAAATTTATAAAGTACATTTACAATTGTATCTACCTGAGAATAATCATTTGTCTTTGCACTCATGAGAACCGGGCTTGCTTCTCCGATCTTCTCCATGATCTTCTGGAATCCATCTGTATTCATGATGGCTTCTGTTACAGGCATATAGACATTCTTCACACCCTTAACGTAGGTCGGAATGTCTCTGATTACAGGATACAAAGCAAAAAGAATCGGCATCTGGATCAACATTGGAAGACATCCGCCGCTCATGGAAGTTCCGTACTTCTCATAAACCATATTGATTTCTTCCTGCTGCTTCATCATTGAAGCCTGATCTTTCTTTCCTTCGTATTTCTTCTGGATCTTTTTGATCTCAGGCTGCATTACAGCCGACATTTTTGAAAATTTCTGTTGTTTGATTGTAAGTGGGATCATCAGAGTATAAACGATGATCGTGAAAATGATGATACATACACCAATGTTCTCAATTCCGATCGCACTCAGAACATTAAAGATCCCATTCATTACCTGACCCAGCAGCCAGGCAATCTGCTTGATAATAGGCCAGTCTCCATAGCCTGAAGCTAAAAGTCCATAAACTTCCATTACTTATCCTCCTTAAGGTACCGGATCATATCCGCCTTTTGAAAAAGGATTGCAGCGCAGGACTCTCCATATTGCCAGCACACCGCCCTTTAAAGCACCGTATTTTTCGATTGCTTCAAGTGCGTACTGCGAACAAGTTGGATAATATTTACACGTATTATATCTTTTCATTTTGGATAAATACTTTCTGTAAAAGCGAATCATCCATAAAAGGATGCGTTTCATATGCGCCACTTCCCTTTCAATGATCGTTTCAGATATAGATGCGATGAAGCTTTCCAAGATGGATCAGTGCATTCTCAATCTCATGGTAAGACTTTTCCTTCGCACTTGTTCTCGCAATGACTACAATGTCATATCCACACTGGAAATGTTCTTCCGATAACCGGTAGCTTTCTCTGATCAGCCGCGTAAGATGATGTCTGACCACACTGTTCCCTACCTTTTTACTGACTGATATACCGACTCGGTTCTTATTTTGTTCATTGGGGATAATATACATTACAAGACATTTATTTGCATAGGACTTTCCATTCTTATAGACATACTGAAAATCCCTGTTTTTCTTTAAAGATTCGGAAAATTTCATCAATACCCTCTTCACTGCTTTTCATGCATTTAAGCTTTTTTAAATAGAAGAAAAGGCCACATATATGCGGCCTATGCTGATAACTGCTTTCTTCCTTTTGCTCTTCTAGCTGCCAGAACTTTTCTTCCGCCTGCTGTACTCATTCTTGCTCTGAATCCGTGAACTTTAGATCTTGATCTCTTTTTTGGCTGAAATGTCATTTTCATTTTCTTACACCTCCCTTTACCTGATATACCTTATATAATAAAGTATTCACAATATTAACTCTTCTACTGTCTCCATTCGAGAAGACATCGCTCTAAATTATAATTGGAAAATGCCCTAAAGTCAAGCATTCTGTTGCAATTTTCACCTGTAAACTTTTAAATTTTTTTGATTTTTAATTTTCCCACATAAACGTGGATAAAATTAAAAATCCCGCAAAGCCTTATTTTATCGGCATTACAATAGTTTCTCCACACATTTATCCCACCCTTATCCATGAGTTATCCACAAAGTTATCAACATATGTGGATAACTTGTGGAAAAACCGTGTATAACAACTAAATATTGTGTAGAAAACTATAAAATAATGTCGGAAAACCTTGTATTTCCTCGATTTTTGCGGTGTGGAAACTGTTTATAAAGTTATACACATTGATTTTTCATTGCTTATGAAGCTTTTTTGATGTAAAATGTAGTGGAGAGAGTCTACCCAAATTTCTCTCTATTATATTGATTAGGAGTTACTTTCGATGAACATTGTAGAAAAAAATTGGAATCAGATATTAAATAAGATGAAGCAGGAATACTGTTCGTCAAATATTGCCTATAATACCTGGGTTGCACCTTTGACTGTCTATGAAGTCAAAGATAATACTGTATACATTCTTGTCAAATTAAAGGCAAGTCTTGAACATATTGAAGAAAAATATCTGCTTCCTTTTAAAGTCTGCATCGCTGAGATTACCGGTGTAGAATATGAAGTTGCCTTTGTTACGGAAAATACCGCCGTAATTCAGGAAAAAAAGGACATTGCAGTTAAAAATACCCGTGTTAATGCAATTTATGAAAAAGCAAATCTGAATCCGAAATATACATTTGATACCTTTGTTGTCGGAAGCAACAACCGTTTTGCACATGCTGCTTCTGTTGCGGTTGCTGAATCTCCGGGCGAAAGCTACAATCCTCTTTTCTTATATGGAGGTGTAGGACTTGGAAAGACTCATCTGATGCACTCGGTTGCCCATTATATTTTAAAGCACGATCCGTCTAAAAAGGTACTTTATGTAACCAGTGAGACCTTTACGAATGAACTGATCGAAGCTCTGAAAGTCGGTAAAAATGGAAATGAAATGGCTATGACCAGCTTTCGTGAAAAGTACCGGAACAACGATGTGCTTCTCATCGACGATATCCAGTTTATTATAGGTAAGGAAAGTACACAGGAAGAGTTTTTCCATACCTTTAATAATCTGCACCTTGCCGGAAAGCAGATCATCATCTCCAGTGATAAACCTCCAAAAGATATGGAAACACTGGAGGCCAGACTTCGTACCCGTTTTGAATGGGGTATGATCGCAGATATTTCCTCACCTGATTATGAGACAAGAATGGCGATCCTGCGTAAAAAAGAAGAACTGGACGGACTGGAAAAATACCATATTCCAGATGAAGTTATGCAGTATATCGCCAATAATATCAAATCCAATATCCGTGAGCTGGAGGGATCTCTGAATAAACTGATTGCACTTTCTAATCTTGAAAATAAACCGATCGACATTCCTCTTGCTGCCGAAGCATTGAAAGATATGATTTCACCGGATGATAACCGTGCCGTTTCACCGGAATTGATCATTGAAGTCGTTTCCGAACACTTTAATGTACCTGTTGCTGAACTGAAAGGCAAAAAAAGGAATGCTGAAATCGTACTTCCACGCCAGATTGTCATGTATCTTTGCAGAAATATGACTGATACACCGTTAAAATCCATTGGTGCATTACTTGGTGGAAAGGATCATGCATCCATCAGCCATGGAGTTAAAAAGATCGAACAGGATATGAAGACAGATGAAGCTTTAAATAATACTATTAATATTATCAGGAAGAAGATCAATCCTATTTAACAGGAATTGTATCTGCCTTTTATTCCCTTAACAGTAAACTATTATGTTGATAACTATGTAGATAAAGTGTGGATTCTTATGTGGAAAAGATATGGATAAGTTTACCATTGATTTTCAACAGATTTTTATCCCCACAGTTTCCACAAGAAATTATTTTGATATCTACAGAGTTTTCCATATGCGAAAAGCCTTAATTTATAAGGGCTGGAAGTAGTTTTTCACTTATCCACAGCCCCTATTACTGATAAGACGGAATTTTTTTCATTTATATATCTATAAAAGCCGCTCCGGAACTTTATCCACAAACCCGGTACGGACCCGAAAGGAGTTATCATCATATGAAAATTATTTGTACGAAATCAAATCTTGTAAAAGGAGTCAGCATTGTTTCAAAAGCTGTTCCATCTAAGACAACCATGCCAATCCTTGAATGTATTCTTATTGATGCTACTACAGATGTTGTAAAGCTGACAGCAAACGATATGGAACTTGGCATTGAGACATCTATTGATGGCGACATTGTTGAACGTGGTATTATTGCCCTGAACGCAAAAATCTTTTCTGAAATCGTAAGAAAACTTCCGGACAGTGAAGTTACGATCGAGACAGAATCCGATAACCAGGCTCTGATTACCTGTGAAAAAGCAAAATTCAGCATTGCAGCTCAGTCAGGAGATGACTTCTCCTATTTACCTGCAATCGAAAGTAATGATTTTATCACGGTGTCTGAATTTACATTGAAAGAAGCAATCCGTCAGACCATTTTCTCTATCGCTGATAATGATACGAACAAAATGATGACCGGAGAATTGTTCGAGATCACAGAGAATGTTCTGAAAGTAGTATCTCTTGATGGTCACAGAATCTCAATCAGAAAGATTGATCTGAAAGATTCTTATGAACCAAGAAAAGTCATTGTTCCAGGAAAAACTCTGCAGGAGATCAGTAAAATCATTGGAGGAGAAGCTGAAGCAGAGGTCCAGATTTCATTTACAAAGAACCATATTGTATTTGAATTTGACAGAACAGTTGTTGTATCAAGACTGATTGAGGGAGAATATTTCAGAATTGATCAGATGCTTTCCAGTGACTACGAGACAAAAGTCCGGGTAAATAAAAGAGAATTACTGGATTGTATCGACCGTGCGACACTTCTGATCAAAGAAGGAGACAAGAAGCCGATCATCATTGATATCAAGGATGATGCAATGCAGATGATGATCAAATCACAGATCGGTTCCATGGATGAGGTAATTCTCTGTACAAAAGACGGAAAAGATCTGATGATCGGATTTAACCCGAAATTCCTGATCGATGCACTGAGAGTCATTGATGATGAAGAAGTAGATCTTTATTTCATGAATGCAAAAGCTCCATGCTTTATCAAGGATGAGGAACAAAGTTATATTTATCTGATTTTGCCGGTTAATTTTAATGCGGCAGTTTAGGAGAGAAAAATGGAACAATTTAAACTTCGTGAAAGTGATGAATTTATCAAACTTGGACAGGTACTGAAAGCTGCCGGACTGGTAGAAAATGGTGTGGAAGCAAAAGAGGTCATACAAAACGGACTGGTAGCTGTCAATGGTGAGATTGATACAAGACGTGGCAGAAAGCTGTATCCGGGCGATACAGCAACTTTTGATGGAAATGAAATAAAAATTGAAAAATAGTTGGAAAACGTGTAAAATAGCATATGAGAGTCTGTCTCAGGGATGCTATTTAGCGGTAGTGGGACAGATATGGTTATCAGATCTTTAAGATTAAAAAATTATAGAAATTATGATCTGCTGGATATGTCCTTTGATCCTAAGACGAATATCCTGTATGGCGATAATGCACAGGGAAAGACGAATATTTTAGAGGCTTTGTATTTGTCGGGAACGACAAAATCCCATAGGGGAACAAAAGACCGGGATATGATCCAGTTCGGGCATGATGAAGCACATCTTGAGATGGTCGTTGAAAAAAAGGGGCTTACTTTTCAGATCGATATGCATTTGAAAAAGAACAGTCCAAAAGGAATTGCAATCGACCGTATTCCGATCCGCAAGGCAAGTGAATTATTCGGAATCGTACATTTTGTATTTTTTTCGCCGGAAGATCTGAACATCATCAAAGAGGGACCGGCGGGAAGACGAAGATTTCATAGATCTGGAGCTTTCGCAGCTTGATAAGATTTATTTGAGTAATCTGACGAATTATAACCGGATCATCAATCAACGCAATGCGTTGCTGAAAGATATTTATAATCATCAGAATCTTGCGGAGACACTGGATATATGGGATATGCAGCTTGCGGAATATGGTACAAGAGTACTGGAAAGACGCCAGCAGTTTATTGAACAGGTAAACGGGATTATTTCAGATATTCATTATCGCCTGACCGGTGGAAAGGAACGAATCTGTCTGTCATATGAATCGGGAACAGGCGGACGTTCACTGGAAGAAGCTTTGAAGAGGAACCGCGACAGAGATCTTCGGATGAAGAGTACTTCTGTCGGACCGCACAGAGATGATATCTGTTTCCTGAGTGGAGAGCTGGATATCCGGAAGTTCGGATCGCAGGGACAGCAGAGAACAACTGCGTTATCGTTAAAACTGGCAGAAATCGAGCTGGTAAAGCAGATGATAAAAGATACGCCTGTACTTTTATTGGATGATGTGTTGTCTGAACTGGATAAAAGCAGGCAAAACTATTTATTGGACAGTATTCATGATATTCAGACTGTAGTAACGTGTACGGGACTGGATGAATTTGTGAATCATAGATTTTCAATCAATAAAGTGTTCCATATCCAGGATGGAACGGTAGCAAAAGAAAACTAGGAGGTTGGAGAATGGGTGCATCAGGTACAGAATTTGACGCTGAATATGGAGCGGATCAGATTCAGATATTGGAAGGCTTGGAAGCCGTAAGGAAAAGACCCGGAATGTATATAGGCAGCACCTCTGTCAGAGGACTCCATCATCTTGTCTATGAGATCGTGGACAATGCGGTGGATGAGGCTTTGGCAGGATATTGCGATAAGATTGTTGTGGATATCAACAAGGATAATTCGATCACAGTTACAGATAATGGACGTGGTATTCCTGTAGGTATCAACCATAAGGCGGGTCTTCCAGCGGTGGAAGTTGTATTTACCATCCTTCATGCCGGCGGTAAATTCGGCGGTGGAGGCTATAAGGTATCCGGTGGTCTTCATGGAGTTGGTGCATCTGTTGTAAATGCCCTCTCAGAATGGCTGGAAGTAGAAATCTGCCATGAAGGAAAAATTTATAAGCAGCGTTATGAACGGGGAAAGGTATGTTATAAGCTGCGGATCGAGGGAGACTGTGATCCAGAGCTGACAGGGACAAAAGTAACATTCCTTCCGGATAAAGAGATTTTTGAGGAGACGGTTTTTGATTATAATACGTTAAAGCAACGTTTCCGTGAAATGGCATTTCTGACCAAGGGACTGAAGATCCAGTTGCGGGATCTTCGGGAAGAGGAAGTCCATGAGCATACATTCCACTATGAAGGTGGGATTAAAGAGTTTGTTACTTACCTGAATAAAAGCAAGACTCCTCTTTATGACCAGATTATTTACTGCGAGGGAATGAAAGATAACGTTTATGTTGAGGTTGCAATGCAGCATAACGATTCTTACAATGAGACGACATATGGTTTTGTAAATAATATTACAACACCGGAAGGCGGAACGCATATTGCAGGATTCAGAAGCGCATTAACGAAGACATTTAATGATTATGCAAAGAAAAATAAACTGCTCAAAGAAAGCGAACAGCTTTCGGGCGATGATATCCGTGAAGGATTGACGGCAATCATCAGTGTCAAGATCGAAGATCCACAGTTTGAAGGACAGACCAAGCAGAAACTCGGTAACAGTGAAGCAAGGGGAGCGGTTGATAATATCGTGCGTACCCAGCTTGAGATCTTTTTAGAGCAGAATCCGAGTGTCGCAAAGCTGACGATTGATAAATCCATGATGGCACAGCGTGCAAGGGAAGCGGCAAGAAAGGCAAGAGACCTTACGAGAAGAAAATCTGCCCTGGAGGGAATGTCTCTTCCGGGAAAACTGGCAGACTGCTCAGATAAAGATCCTTCCAAATGTGAGATTTATATCGTCGAGGGAGATTCTGCCGGCGGTTCAGCGAAGACGGCCAGAGACCGTGCAACGCAGGCAATTCTTCCGCTGAGAGGAAAAATTCTGAACGTGGAAAAAGCACGTCTGGATAAAATTTACGGAAATGCGGAGATCAAGGCAATGATCACTGCATTCGGAACAGGTATCCATGATGATTTTGATATTTCAAAACTGAGATATCATAAGATCATTATCATGACAGATGCCGATGTAGACGGTGCCCATATCAGTACATTATTATTGACATTTATGTATCGGTTTATGCCTGATCTTATCAAAGAAGGATATGTATATCTTGCACAGCCTCCGCTGTATAAGCTGGAGAAAAATAAAAAAGTATGGTATGCATACAGTGATGAAGAACTAAATCAGATCCTGACAGAAGTTGGAAGAGATAATAATAATAAAATTCAGCGATACAAAGGTCTTGGTGAGATGGATGCCGAGCAGCTTTGGGATACGACCATGGATCCTGAACATAGAATCCTTCTCAGAGTTACGATGGATGATGAAACTTCCTCCGAACTCGACCTTACTTTCACCACACTGATGGGAGATAAAGTAGAACCACGAAGAGAATTTATCGAAGAAAACGCAAAATACGTACAAAATTTGGATATATAGTATTTAACAGCGATGAGCCACACAGTTTGTTCAGGAGCAATGGCGAGTTTACTCGGCAAGTGCTTTTGAACGAACTGTGTGGGTTGGCATTGGAAATGCCAACCCAGCGAAAAAATCGTAGATTTTCGAGATGGCGAGGAGCGTGAGTTCCGCAGGCTGTTATATTGAAAAATTCTCACCAATATCGACAGAATTAAGGAGATAAGAGATGGAAGACAATATTTTTGATAAAGTCCATGAAGTCGATCTGAAAAAGACGATGGAAACTTCCTACATCGATTATGCCATGAGTGTAATCGCATCCCGTGCCCTTCCTGATGTAAGAGACGGATTGAAGCCGGTACAGCGAAGAATCCTGTATTCAATGATCGAATTAAATAATGGCCCGGATAAGCCACACCGTAAATGTGCCCGTATCGTCGGTGATACAATGGGTAAATATCATCCTCACGGAGACAGCTCAATTTACGGAGCTTTGGTTAATCTGGCACAGGAATGGTCTACTCGTTACCCACTGGTAGATGGACATGGAAACTTCGGTTCCGTAGACGGAGATGGAGCAGCGGCCATGCGATATACAGAGGCACGTCTGAGTAAAATTTCCATGGAAATGACTGCTGACATCAATAAAGACACAGTAGATTTCACACCAAACTTTGATGAGACGGAGAAAGAACCTTCAGTTCTTCCATCAAGATTCCCGAATCTTCTTGTAAATGGTACATCAGGAATTGCCGTAGGAATGGCAACCAATATTCCGCCACACAATCTGAGAGAAGTGATCGCAGCAGTAGTAAAGATCATTGACGATCAGATCGAAGATAAAGAAGAGACAACGATCGAAGAAATTTTGCAGATCATTAAAGGACCTGACTTCCCGACGGGTGCAGAAATCCTTGGTACAAGAGGTATTGAAGAAGCATACAGAACAGGTCGTGGAAAGATTCGTGTGCGTGCAATTACCAATATTGAGCCGATGCAGAATGGAAAAAACCGGATTATTGTAACGGAACTTCCATTTATGGTAAATAAAGCAAGACTGATTGAGAAGATTGCAGAGCTTGTAAGAGATAAGAAAATCGATGGAATCACAGATCTGAGCGACCAGTCGAGCCGTGAAGGTATGCGGATCTGCATCGAACTGCGTCGTGATGTGAATCCGAATGTGATTCTGAATCAGCTTTATAAGCATACACAGTTGCAGGATACATTTGGCGTTATTATGCTGGCACTGGTTGGCAATCAGCCAAAAGTAATGAATCTCCTGGAGATGCTGAATTATTACCTGAAGCATCAGGAAGATGTAGTTACGAGAAGAACAAAATATGATCTGAATAAAGCTCAGGAAAGAGCCCACATTTTAGAGGGATTACTGATTGCACTGGATAATATTGACGAAGTGATCAAGATTATCCGTGGTTCTCAGAATGTTCAGATCGCAAAGCAGGAATTGATTAAAAGGTTTGGTCTGTCAGAAGTTCAGGCTCAGGCAATCGTAGATATGCGTCTGCGTGCATTGACCGGTTTGGAAAGAGAAAAGATTGAAGCAGAATATGCTGAACTGATGAAGAAGATTGAAGAATTTAAGGCGATTCTTGCAGACAAAAAGCTTCTGTTAGGTGTAATTAAAAAAGAAATTCTTGTGATTTCTGAAAAATACGGAGATGACAGAAGAACCCGTATCGGATATGACGAGTTTGATATTTCCATGGAAGATCTGATTCCACGGGAAAATGTTGTGATTACCATGACAAAACTTGGTTACATCAAGAGAATGACGATGGATACGTTCAAGAGTCAGAACCGTGGCGGAAAGGGAATCAAGGGAATGCAGACGCTGGAAGATGATTATATCCGTGAGTTGTTCGTGACAACGAGCCACCATTATATCATGTTCTTTACAAATACAGGGCGTGTTTACAGAATGAAAGCATACGAGATTCCTGAGGCAGGAAGAACTGCAAGAGGAACTGCGATCATTAATCTGCTTCAGTTGATGCCGGAAGAAAAAATTACAGCGATCATTCCGCTTCGCGAATATGAAGAAGGAAAATATCTGTTCATGGCAACAGAAAAGGGACTTGTCAAGAAGACACCGATTCAGGATTACGCAAATGTAAGAAAGACCGGCCTGGCAGCGATTGCACTCAGAGAAGATGATCGTCTGATCGAAGTAAAAGTAACGGACAATACAGAGGATATTCTGCTTGTTACGAGAGATGGTATGTGTATTCGTTTCAATGAGACGGATGTACGTTCTACAGGACGTGTATCCATGGGAGTACGCGGAATGAATCTGACGGACAACGATGTAGTGATCGGAATGCAGACTGCAAGTCAGGGAACGGATCTGCTCATCGTATCTGAAAAAGGTATGGGCAAACGTACCAATATGGATGAATTTACACGACAGAACCGTGGCGGTAAAGGTGTGAAATGTTATAAGATCACTGAGAAGACCGGAAATGTAGTCGGTATGAAAGCAGTGGATGAAGACAGCGAGATCATGATTATCAATACGGAGGGAATCATCATCCGTATGAAGTGTTCTGATATTTCTGTATACGGAAGAATTACTTCAGGTGTGAAGTTGATTAATCTGAAAGAAAAAGATAAAGTTGCAAGTGTTGCAAAAGTAAGAAAAGCTTCTGCAGAAATTGACGGAGAGCAGGTAGAAATCTCTGATGGAGAAGAACCTGAAAGTGAAGCGTCAGACAATTCAGAGGAATCATAGATTCGGGAAGAAGAAGTAATTCTACTTTAGAAATAGAGGAAGAAAAGCTGATCGCACGACAGAAAAAAACTGCCGTGCGATTTTCCTTTTAAAAAGAAAAAGATTGGTGTATGATAACATCAAAGACAAATAAAAAGATCAGAGTCGGGATAAGAGCGGCAGTGCAGAAAAGTAATTTAGACAGAGGGGGCGAAAATATGAAGAAGAAAGAGCAGAAAAAAGTTCTGATCCAAAAAGGAATGACAGTAGGAATGATATTTCTTCTTTTACTGGCGGCAGAAGGATGTCAGAAAAAAGATACCTCAGTGACAGATCCGTTGGATTCCAATATAAAGCAGGAAGAAACACAGAAAAATACAGATCAGAAAAATGAAGATTCTGATACTGAAAAATCAGATCAGAATAAAAAGGATGAGTCTTCATCTGCAGAGGATAATGTAGATAATGAAGAGAAGGTTGACGATCAGAATCTGGAGAAGGTTGCATTTTTAACTTATGAGGAAATACTGTCAGATGAAACTTCTATTTATGATGAGGATCAGTTAAAAAAAGCAAAAGAAGTATTGGAAAATGGAACTTATGAAAATGCCTCAAATACCGTTATAAAGGATGGTTCTTTTATTTGGGTGATGATTCCGCAGGATTCAGGTATGCAGAAGACCTATTATCTTGTGTGTAGATCAGAAGATGCAGGAAAATCATGGGAATATATGCAGGAAGAGTATGCGGTGACAGCCGGGATTGACGATATCTGTTCCAAAGATGGATTTATTTTTCTGACATCGGGTTCGGGAATGAACTGGTCGAAACTTGAAATTTTTGCTGAAAACGGAAATAAAAAATATACAGGTTATGACCGTGAAGAAATTCTTCCTGAAAAGTATCAGTTGCTGGCGGAGAGAGCGTGTGCAAAAATTAAAAAAGTTGATACTAAAAAGAAGCAGATAGAACTGGAATGGTATGGAGTTGAAAATCAGAAAGAAGCATTTTTAACAGAGAAGTCATCCTTTAGTGGTAAAAATATAGAATTTGATTCAAAAGTAGAGGATTACCGTGCGTACCGTGAACAGGAAGAAAAGACAGGATATACTTTTGCAAAGGCAGATTCTGAAGTACTGAAAGAAGAGAATCTCAGAAAAATTTACGACCAGGAGAAATTGATCGGTGAGGTTTCTCCTGCGTATTCAATCCGAATTGCGATTAATGAAATTTATGCCAGAAAAGGATATGATTTTACAGGTACGGCTTATGAAAATTATTTCAGTCAGAAGAGCTGGTATGCTCCGGTAAAGGGAAAGATCGTGCAGGAGTCGGAAATTAATCAGTACGAAAAAGAAAATATCGATTTACTCGTAAAACTGGAAAAAAATTATAAATAAATGGTAAAAAAATGGTTGGAAAAGAGACTGACCGATGAGAAAAAAATAAACGGCATCCGCAGTAAAATGTGGATGTCGTTTTTTCACTTATCCAATCTGATTAAAAGTAAGAAAAAAGTTTATAGTGTGGATAAACCGGGCAGAGGTTGAAGATAACTGTTCTGAAAAAATCAAAGGATGTGGAAAACGTATGAAAAGTTTGTGGAAAATAAAAAAGTGGAGTTCAGCAGTATTTCAAAGCATAGGAAAAAGTTCCAGGGAATAAAATAGAGCAAGGAGTAGTCATGGAATATGAGGAACGGGAAAATGAAAAAGAAGATTACAGGACTGATCCTGCATTTTTTCGCAAGGGCAGTGGTTGGAATGATGTTGATATTTATAATAAATCAGTGGGTACTTCCGGCTGATTCTTCAATTAATGTGGGATTAAATCCAGTCTCCTTTTTGACATCCGGAACCCTTGGTATTCCTGGGGTCTGCCTGCTTTACGGAATTACTTTCTATCAGATTTTGTGAGATTTTAACAAAAAGTAATTTTTTGAAATCAGGGACTGGACAAACGAAAAAAGGCTGTATATAATGCGTCTTACACGACAGGCAATCACCTGTTGTCGCACCGGTTGAAGGGGAAAGACCGGTGTCTCTAAGTGCCGGAAGTGGACATCCGGCAGCTTTTATCTTTATTCGATGCTGCAGGTTCGCAGCAGTAATTCAAGTTATGATATGTGAAAAAGCAGAGGAAAGGAGTGGTCAGGCTCAATTTGTAATCTGCGATGTTCAGAGAGAATATGCAGAAAATCTGATGAACATTATTTCGGAAAAATTAAAAGAGGAGTATCAGTTTCACCTCTTTTGGAATCTTCAGCAACTGAAAGAGTTTTCAGAGAAGATGCCGATCAGCAGACTTCTTATAGCGGAGGAATATCCAGTAGAAAAGAGAAAAGAGATTTTAGCAGAAAATCGTTATCTTCTGACGGGAAAAAGGAGTCAGGAAAAAGAGCGGGAAGGAGAATATGACTGGTTTCAGGAAGAAGTTCCGGTTTACAGATATCAGAGTGCAGAGATCATTTTGCAGAAAGTAACCGGCAGGATGGAACTGAAAGAAAAAGTGGTAGCGGATACATCGGTACGAGGGATGATCGGAGTTTATTCGCCGATCCATCGGATCGGAAAGACCAAATTTGCTATTCGTACTGCGAGGCAGTTGGGAAGAAGTGTCCCGGTATTATACCTGAACCTGGAAGGGAACTCAGGAGATAATTACTATTTTCAGAACAGGGAAGGAAATGACCTTGGAGACCTTTTGTATTATATGCGGCAGGACAATATGAATCTTGGCTTGAAGCTTGTCGGTATGATCAGGCAAAAAGGCGGAGTGGATTATATCCCGGCGATCAGAAATGAACAGGATTTCAGGAATGTGGATCGTGAAGAATGGCTGCGTCTGTTTGAGGCAATTCTGGAAAAAAGTATTTATGAGATCCTTCTTCTGGATCTTGGGGACAGTATCAACGGACTTTATCAGATACTGGAAAATTGCGGAAGAATTTATACACCGTATATTGACGAGGGAATCGCAAAGGCAAAGCTGGATCAATATGAAAAGAGTCTGCGGATTTCCGGTCATGGAGAAATTCTTTCCCGGACAGTGAAAAAGAGGATTGGACGAACCAAAATGCAGGAACGGTATCTTCCAGGAAAAAGAGGGGAGGCTCAGAAAGATGAATGAAAGAAGGGCTGAACTGATTTATGGACAGGTGTTGCAGCGGATGGATATGACCAGAGAGACCGGAGATGAGGAACTTCAGGAACTGATCCGTATGACACTGGAAGAAGCTTCAGAAAAAGAATATCTGCCGTTGAATGAAAAGATTGAATTGAGCAGGGAACTATTTCATGCATTCAGAAAGCTGGATATCCTTCAGGAATTACTGGAAGATCCGAAAATTACAGAAATTATGGTGAATGGAACGGATCATATTTTTTATGAAAAAGGCGGGCGGTTGTTTCGGTCAGAACGAAAATTCATGTCAGAAGAAAGGCTGGTTGATGTGATCCAGCAGATTGTAGGTGAGGCAAACCGGTATGTTAGTGAGGCTTCACCTATCGTGGATGCAAGACTGAAAGATGGATCCCGTGTCAATGTAGTCATGAAACCGGTGGCGGTAAACGGACCGATCCTTACGATACGAACATTCCCGGAAGAACCATTGACGATGAAGAAGCTGATCGACTGTGGAAGTATGACAGAAGAAGCGGCACAGTTCATCAGAAAATTGGTTATTGCAAAATATAATATTTTCGTGAGTGGAGGAACGGGTGCAGGAAAAACTACATTTTTGAACGCAATGTCGGATTTTATACCGAAAGATGAGCGAATCATAACGATTGAAGATAATGCGGAAATGCAGATCAGAGGAGTGGAGAATCTTGTGAAACTGGAAGCGAGGGGAGCAAATCCGGAAGGAGAAGGAGCTGTGACGATCAGAGATCTGATCCGCTCGGCCCTGAGAATGAGACCGGACAGGATCATTGTAGGAGAAGTCCGTGGAGATGAAACGGTTGATATGATTTCATCTGCCATGCTGAACGGACATAGTGGGTCAATGTCCACAGGACATGCAAATAATCCTACTGATATGCTTCACAGACTGGAGACGATGATGTTGATGGGGATTGATCTTCCTTTAGCGGCAGTTCAGAGACAGATTGCTTCGGCACTGGATATTATTATCCATCTCGGAAGGTTAAGAGATAAAAGCAGAAAAGTACTACAGATTACAGAAATTGAAAAATATGAGTCTGGCAAGATTCATACAAGGACTTTATATGAGTTCAGGGAGGAGGGAATGGAGCATGGAAAAATTAAAGGAAGACTTATGAAAGTGGCTGAGCTGTCGAATCAGGAAAAGCTCATGGCTGCAGGATATAAAGAAGCATGAATATCTGATTGGTCTTGCAAAGAGTACGGTTATTTTCGGACTGATCCTGTATTTATTTTATGAGTCATTTCTGCCCGGAATCATCCTTTTCCCGGTCTGGGGATTTTACATGAAAGAGTGGCTGGAAGAAATGACGGACAAAAAAGAAGAAGAATTTCGGGTTCAGTTTAAAGACAGTATTCAGATTATGGCGGGAGCTTTAAAAGCCGGATATTCAGCAGAAAATGCGATCAGAGAAACCTGCCATGACTTAAAGCCAATGTACAAAAGTGAGTCAAGGATCATCAAAGAATATGAGATTATGATACGAAAATTAAAAATCCATATACCGGTAGGACAAGTACTGAGTGAATTTGCTGAAAATGTAGAGCAGGAAGATGTAGATAACTTTGTGACGGTTTTTACTACTGCCCAAAAAAGTGGTGGGGACAGTATTGTGATTATCAAAGATGCGGTAAAAGTCATCAGTGAAAAGATGGAGACCGAGAAAGAGATTCAGACAATGATCGCATCAAAAAAACTGGAGTTTGAAATTATGAGCATGATTCCCTTTGGAATGATCGGGTATATGAAGCTGACTTTTGGTGATTTTCTAAAGGTACTGTATGGGAATCCTGCAGGGATCATTGTGATGAGTATCTGCCTTGCTTTATATTTTACAGCGTATATATGGGGAAGGAAGATGATCAAAATTGAAGTTTGAAAAGAAGACAGTTTACAGAGCAGGCAGTATTTTCATTGTCTCTGTTGTCATTAGTATTGCTGTATTTCTGAGTGACCGGGGAGCAGGATTAGAAAGAAATCAAAATGGACAGGTGGTACTTTTGCGTGAAGAACACGGAAAGGGAAATAAGACAGAAGAATTGGAGGCGAAAATAGGAAATGACTGTGAAAAGATACAGATCGATCTATCAGAACAGGAATATAGTGAGACTGAGATTGCAGATGTATTTCGGGATGCGGAACAGAAACTTGAACAGATGATTCTTGGGAAAAATACAAGTCTTGATGAAGTGAGATCAGATCTGAATCTGTTCAGTTCCATTCCTGACACGGGAATTTCGATTGAATGGGATTCTGATCGTCATCAAGTAATAGACAGTCAGGGAACTATCTTTCAGGATGATCTGACAGAGGACGGAACATTAGTGAAGCTGACTGCAAAGTTGAAGTATAAAGAACAGAGCGAAAAATATGAATTTTATGTTCGGATATTTCCGGCAAGGGAAAGCAAAAAAGAAAAAATAGTGCGGGAACTTAAAGAGGCTGTTCAGAAAGAGGAAGAAGATACCAGGACAGAAAAATATTTAATCTTACCGGATGAAATCAATGGAACAAAAATCACCTGGAGTCATGAGAAAAATTCAGGAACTGTCGGAATCCTTATAGCCGGGGGCGGGGCAGCAGTGATGGTCTTTGTATCAGAGAATCAGAAAAAGAAAGAAAAAAAGAAAAGAGAAAGTGAAGAGATGAGAAGGGACTATCCACAGATCATAAACCGGTTCAGCCTGTATATCGGAGCGGGGATGTCCGTAAGAAATGCATGGCAGCGTATCACAGAAGATTATAGAAAAAATAAGGAGCGTACAGGGAGAAGAAAAGCTTATGAAGAGATGATTTATACAGAAAATCAGATGAAAAATAAAGCGGCAGAGTCGGAGTGTTATGAAGAGTATGGAATCCGGTGTGGATTGTCTGTGTATCGTAGATTTGGTACACTGCTGTCCCAAAATCTGCGTAAAGGATCAAAGGGATTAAGCGAGTTATTGAAAAGAGAAACCGGGGAAATGTTTGAAGAAAGAAAAAAGCAGGCAAGAAAGCTTGGAGAAGAGGCGGGAACAAAGCTGATGATTCCATTATTTATGATGCTGGCAGTTGTATTTATTATTGTGATAGTTCCGGCATTTTTTACAATCCAGATTTAAGGTCAGTAAAAAGCAGTGATATAAGAATAGACAGGCAGCAATATAAGAATGAACAGGCAGTGATACAGGAATGGATAGGTGGTGATACTAAAATGGATCATTCGTGCAATAGCAGGAGCAGAAGAGAAAACTATGTAAAATGCAGATGAACGGAGGAAAATACAGATGAGAAATGTTGTTGGTGAAATGAAGCAGAGAATGCACCCGAAAATAGAACGGTTTACTACAGGTTGTAAAGCATTGGGTGAATCTAAAAAAAGACAACTGGTGGGAATGCTTGCAGGGAAGGAGTATGTATCAGGAATTACGGTAATAGAACTGGTATTGATCCTGGTGAGAATATTAACCCCCTATTATGGGGGGAGTATAAAGTGTATAACGTAAGAATATGTGTATAAATCAAACTCAATATACAGTGAAAGGTGGAAAATGTGTATGAGGTCAAAGGAAAAAATAGCAGAAGAGATTGTGTTGATTAGATATTATAATGTACTGTTTTATTTGTTTTTTAAGACAGGGATGGATGATTTTAAGAGACAATGCTTGATAAAGAAGATTGATGACGGGGAGTCCATGAGGATGAAACAAATACAAGACTGGTGTCATTGCCATCAGATTCCATTTAAGACCCAATTTACTTATAGAAAAGATTTTTCTTTCAGGGTTAATTTATGGAATTTGTATTCATATTGTAGGTTTAAGATTGAGCGACAGTAAACTGGATTATGTAGCATAAGAGTGTATAGCGTGTCTGTTGTCTGATTTTTGCCATATATAAGTACAGGATACACAAAGAATAGAAAAGAATGTGTATTCAGTTAGATAAGAAATAGATAGCTGGTATGAGAGAATGAGGAGTCTTTCATACCAGCTTTTTAAAGGAATAAATGGATAAAGTATACAAGCCTATAAAGGTATATTTGATAAGAAAAAAGAACTGGTTTATATTCGATAAGAACGATATAGACTAGTTCTTTTTTAAGAGATTATTATATACACAGGGAGTAGGTGAATGTCGAGTTACAGCAGACCATCAAAGAATGCATTGATATCTGTATGAAAGATCTTTGCCAGAGCGACTAACTCAGACACTTTGATGTTCATGCGGTTTGTTTCCAGTTTGGCATAAGTGCTTTTGGATATGACAATACCCATGAGATTCAATTTTGCAATGACCTGGTCTTGCGTTAGATTATTTTTGTATCTGAGAGATTGAATATTTTTACCGATATCCATATCTGGTCTGATTTTCTGCATAATACGTTCTCCTTAAAAAATAAAAGTTTCGTTATTTGGAAACATATATATTGATTCTAATGAGTTAAAATTTTATAATGTTTCGTAATAAAGAATTATTTCTGAAAGGGGACAATCTATGACCGAAAGTGAGAAAGAAAAAAAGATTTTCTTGAGTTACTGTGGCAGCAGGGATCAGGAGTTATTGATGGGCAGAAAAAAGATGACATTGGGGAATATGGAGAGATTTTCATATTTAACAGAATTCTTTGGCTTGGAAAGTTATGGAATAAATCTATGGAAAGAGTTTGGCGATGATGTGGAAGAACCATTGGATGCGCTGATCAAGTTATTAGATGAATGGGAATATGAAAACGATACGTGGATCGATGATGATGGAAGATTAGAAAGATGGCTGGTTGAATTTCAAAAGCATGCGCCAACGAAAGAGAAAAGAGAGAAGCTCCGAAAAATGATTGATTTAAAATATAAGAAGAGAGGATTACCATATCCAACAGAGGCAGACTTCGATTAAGGGGTCTGCTTTTCTTTCGCTATTTTTGAAGGAGGTGATGCAGGTGGAGGTAAGTATCCATGAACTTTTAGCGGCAGCAAGGGAGGCGGTGAAATCAGATTATATCAAAGGCGAAAGCATTTTATGTGAAACCAGATATCATCCGGATACCCATTACATGGTAGAAATAGAGATGTTAAAAACAGATAACACGCTGGGGAAAAAAGGAGCATATATCCGGAAATTTTTGACGGAAGTTGAGTATTCCTCCATGCTACAAAAGCAGGAAGAACATCTCATAAAAATAAAAAGACAGGCCATTGTTCAAAAAGGAACATTGCGATATATCCCTCTCCCGGACAGGCTGGACAGCCGCCGGGAGAGGGATATTTTTTAACCGGCTGGGAAAGAACAGGGAGTGTTCCTCAAGCAGCAGCGGTATGAGAACCCCAGAGTTTCCGCAGGTTTTGGGGCGTGAAAACTTAGAAAAGTGTTCAAAACAGGCACTTTTGCAACGATCCGTTGCAGCAGAAAAAGAGTTCTTGGCTTTATGCCAGACGAAAAAATGAAAGAAGGATGTGATTGTGATGATAGTAGGAATTGATCATGGGTATTATGCGATCAAGACAAAACATGTGTCTTTTCCCAGTGGCATTATCGAGTATGATTATGAGCCGTATACGATGCAGAATGTTCTGCAGTATCGGGGAAAGTATTATGTCTGTGGTACAGGGAGACAGACGCTGGTAAAAAATAAAACGTCCAATGATAATTATTATCTGCTGACGT
>OLNV01000488.1_pt1 | contig 30840 bp, 24 predicted proteins | sample 1672891 | NCBI WGS metagenome assembly OLNV01 (sample SAMEA3136734, study PRJEB25190) | human gut metagenome | biome: human gut; feature: human-associated habitat; material: faeces | place: Austria | collected 2013 | reverse complement strand
TAATCTTCGGAGATAATTTCGTAATCTTCGGAGATATTATTCCATATCCAGATTTCGAGGCGAAACAGCCTGTTCGTCGCTCTTATCTGCCTCATACATATTAATCATCTTCAGCGTTGCCTTGATAGCTGCTTCTGTCTGGTCAGCATCCAAACCTCGGGTGCGCCAGATACGATCTCCTTCACGCCAGGTGATGACGGTCTGAACGAGGGCATCGGTACGACCACCAGGTGGGATGGTTACCTGATAGTTGTCGAGCTTAGGGAAGGTTTTGCCGAGCTTCACCTTGTAGATATTGCGGAGGGCTTTTACGAAGGCATCATACTGACCATCACCGGAGCTCTGGTCTTCATACTCCTTGCCATCGATTTCTACCTTTACACTGGCTATAGGCTTCAAACCGTATGAGGTTGATACCATGTAACTTACCAGTTTCACCTTATCCTCTGGAGCTCCATGCTTCAATACATCGCTCACGATGTATGGCAGGTCGTCCTGGGTTACCAGTTCCTTGCGGTCGCCGAGTTCTGTGATTCGCTTGGTCACCGCCTTGGTCTGCTCAGGCGTCAGTTCCAATCCCAGTTCATTGAGGTTCTGCACGATATTCGCCTTACCGGAGTTCTTACCCAACGCATACTCACGATGTCTGCCGAAACGCTCAGGTACCAGGTCGTTGCAATAAAGCTTGTCCTTGTTGTCACCATCGGCATGCACACCAGCTACCTGGGTAAAGACGTTGTCTCCTACTACCGGAGTATTCGGAGCCACGGCAATGCCACTATATCCTTCAACCAATCGGGAAATATCGTTCAGACGGTCTTCCTTAATATTGGTCTTTGCCTCGAACATGTCTTTCAGAATCACCTGAACACTTGCCAATGGTGCATTGCCACAACGCTCACCCAGACCATTCACGGTAACGTGAAGACCCTTGGCGCCGCTCAATACGGCAGCCAGCGAGTTGCTCACAGCCAGATCGTAGTCGTTATGGGCATGGAAGTCGAAGTGAGAATTCGGATAACGGCGCACCATCTGGCGCATATACTCCACACACTGCAATGGGTTCAGAATACCCAACGTATCAGGAAGAAGGAAGCGCTTGATAGGCAGTTTTACCAACTCATCCATCATCATGAAGAGATAGTCACGACTGTCACGCATACCACTCGACCAGTCCTCCAAGTAGAGATTCACGGTGAATCCCTTGCTCAAAGCATAGTCGATGGTCTGCTTAATATGAGCGAGATGCTCCTCAGGCGACATCTTGAGTTGCTGGGTGCAGTGCTTGTAGCTACCCTTAGCCAAGAGGTTGATGACATGACCGCCGCATTCAGCAATCCAATCCACACTCTTGTTGTTATCCACGAATCCCAATACCTCAACGGAATCCAGTTTACCTATAGTCTTAGCATAACGGCAAATTCGAGCGACAGCATCCTTTTCACCTTCTGACACACGCGCTGAAGCCACCTCAATGCGATCTACATTGATGTCGTGCAACAGCATTCTTGCTATCATCAACTTCTCGTGAGGAAGGAAACTGACACCATTGGTCTGCTCGCCGTCGCGCAGCGTGCAGTCCATGATCTCAATCTCCTTGATGCGGGAATTATCTCTCTTTGCGTTAACGTTCATAATTACTTGTTTTTAGCTTCCCAAGCCTCAACCTTGTCGCGGTTCTGAACGAGGAAGTCTACATCGTCCAAACCATTCTCCAAACAGTGTTTCTTGTAGCCGTTGATTTCGAAGTGCTCGCTCTTGCCGGTAGCAAGATTGGTCACGGTCTGGTTAGGAAGATCTACCTTCACCTCTGTCTTGTGATCCTTGTCGATGCTCTCGAAGAGTTCCTTCAGGAATTCCTCGCTTACTACTACTGGCAATACGAGGTTGTTCAACTCGTTGTTCTTGTGGATATCAGCAAAGAAAGAGCTGATGACTACACGGAAGCCTGCACCTGCGATAGCCCAGGCAGCATGCTCACGGGAAGAACCGGAACCGAAGTTCTTGCCTGCTACGAGGATGACACCACTGTAAGATGGGTCGTTCATCACGAAGTCTGGCTTTGGAGTTCCGTCGGCATTGTAGCGCCAGTCGCGGAAGAGGTTGTCGCCCATGCCCTCTTTATCGATGGCCTTGAGGAAACGGGCTGGGATGATCTGGTCAGTATCTACATTCTCCAAAGGAAGAGGAATGCAGCTTGATGTAATTACATTGAATTTCTGTTTCATTTCAATTTAACATTTAACATTGAACACTTAACATTACATAAACTCTCTTGGGTCGGTAATCTTACCAGTGATAGCGGCAGCAGCTGCTACGTATGGGCTGGCAAGGATGGTGCGGGAACCTGGTCCCTGACGACCCTCGAAGTTACGGTTGGATGTACTTACAGAGTACTTGCCTGCAGGAATCTTATCATCGTTCATTGCCAGGCAGGCAGAGCATCCAGGCTGACGGATTTCGAAGCCGGCAGCCTCAACAATCTTATCAATACCCTCTTCACGTATTTGTTTATCAACCAACCATGAACCTGGTACAAGCCAAGCAGTTACACCATCTGCCTTTTTCTTTCCTTTAACAAGAGAAGCGAATGCACGGAAGTCTTCAATACGACCATTGGTACATGCGCCCAAGAATACATAATCGATAGGATGACCCTCGAGTTTCTCGCCTGGCTGGAAGCCCATGTAGTTGAGGCTCTTCTTGAAACCAGCCTGCTCTTCCTCAGGAATCTCATCGAGAGTTGGGATATTCCCAGTAATGCCGATACCCATACCTGGGTTGGTACCATAGGTGATACGTGGTTCGATATCCTTGGCGTCGAAAGTCAACTCCTTGTCGAAGACTGCATCATCGCCACTCTTCAAGGTCTTCCAGTAAGCCACAGCCTTGTCCCACTCTTCACCCTTAGGTGCATATTCACGACCCTTGATGTACTCGAATGTTGTCTCATCAGGAGCTACGAAACCACCACGGGCACCCATCTCGATAGAGAGGTTACAGAGGGTAAGACGGCCTTCCATAGACATATCCTTCACTACATCGCCACTGTACTCAACGAAGTAACCGGTAGCACCTGAAGTAGTGAGCTGGCTCATCAGATAGAGAGCAACGTCCTTGGCAGTAACGCCCTTGCTGAGCTTACCGTTGATGCTGATACGCATAGACTTTGGCTTGCTCTGGAGAATACATTGTGAAGCCATCACCATCTCGACCTCAGAAGTACCGATACCGAAAGCTACAGCACCCATGGCACCATGGGTAGAAGTATGAGAGTCACCGCAGACGATGGTCATACCTGGAAGAGAAAGACCCTTCTCAGGACCTACTACGTGGATGATACCATTATCCTTTGTGTTCATGGCAAAGTGAGTTACGCCGAAATCAGCGGTATTCTTTGCCAAGGTATCTACCTGCTTCTTTGAGATAGGATCCTCGATTGGTTTATCCTGATCGTGAGTAGGAGTATTGTGGTCAGGCATACAGAAAATCTGGTCTGGACGGAACATCTTGAGTCCGCGTGCTCGCATACCAGCGAATGCCTGAGGTGATGTTACTTCGTGACAGTAGAGACGGTCGATGTAAAGCTGTGTAGGGCCGTCTTCTACAATCTGGACAACGTGCTTGTCCCAAATCTTGTCGAATAATGTATTCATAATATCTTGTTTGTTATATATTTATCTGAATTAATTTTATCTTACCTTGAACTTGTTGATACAATCGATGTAAGCCTCAACAGAAGCCGTAACGATGTCGGTATCTGCACCGAAGCCATAATATACATGACCATCGTATTCTACCTGCATGTGAACCTTGCCCACATCATCAGAGCCCTTGTCGATAGCCTGGATGGTGAACTCCTTGAGGTTCATCTCCTTGGTGATGACCTTCTTGAGGGCACGGATGGCAGCATCTACCGGACCATTGCCTGATGAAGCAGCCTCGAACTTCTGACCAGCGATGTTCAAGCCGATGCTTGCCACGCTCTTCACACCCTTGCCGGTAGTTACCTGCAACCAGTCGAGCTGAACGCCATGCTTATCAGCAGAATCAGCACCAGCGAGCATCAATACATCCTCGTCGGTAACTTCCTTCTTCTTATCAGCCAACTGGAGGAACTTCTTGTAGATCTTGTCGAGCTTCTCCTCGTCATCTACATTCACACCGTTTACGTGGAGGCGATACTTCAATGCAGCACGACCTGAGCGGGCTGTCAATACGATAGCGTTATCATCCAATCCCACATCCTTAGGGTCGATGATTTCATAAGTCTGAACGTTCTTCAAGACGCCATCCTGGTGAATGCCGGAAGAATGGGCGAAGGCATTGCGACCCACGATAGCCTTGTTAGGCTGCACAGGCATGTTCATCAGGCTGCTCACCATGCGAGACATCGGAACAATCTTGGTGGTATTGATATTGGTATCAATATCGATGTTCTTGTGGCACTTCAGAATCATGGCGATTTCCTCGAGCGAAGTATTACCCGCACGCTCACCGATACCATTGATGGTAACCTCCACCTGGCGGGCACCATTCAATACACCCTGCAGGGTATTGGCGGTAGCCATACCGAGATCGTTGTGACAGTGGGTAGAGATGCATGCATTCTCGATGCCATCCACGTGATCCATCAGATACTTGATCTTGGCACCATACTCATCCGGCAAGCAATAGCCGGTGGTATCAGGAATGTTGACTACGGTAGCACCAGCCTTGATGACAGCTTCTACCACGCGAGCCAGATACTCATTGTCAGTACGGCCAGCGTCCTCAGCGTAGAACTCCACATCCTCAACATACTTCTTGGCATACTTCACGGCAGCCACGGCACGCTCGATGATTTCCTCGCGGTTGGAATTGAACTTATATTTGATATGGCTATCGCTGGTACCGATACCCGTATGAATTCTCTTATGCTTAGCATACTGCAATGCCTCTGCAGCACAGTCAATATCCTTTTCCACCGCACGGGTCAGCGCACAGATGGTAGGCCATGTTACAGCCTTGGAAATCTCTACTACGGAATTGAAGTCACCCGGGCTTGAAATAGGGAATCCAGCCTCAATGACATCAACGCCCAACTGCTCCAGAGCCTTAGCTACCTGAATCTTCTCTACGGTATTCAACTGGCATCCTGGAACCTGTTCGCCATCACGAAGGGTTGTGTCGAAAATAAATAATCTGTCACTCATATCTCTTAAATATTTTTATTTCTCTTATTAATTAAAGCTTTTGCCCTTACAGGGGCAACATTGCGCCCTTACTTTTGGCCAGGGCGTAAGATATTAAAAAAGCCTTTCTCACTCCCATATACGGAAGTGTAGAAAGGCTCTATATATTCAAACCGCTGAACTATACGCACACCTTATCACTTCCGCCTACATGCTGCAGTCGAAGTCGAATAATAATAATGCTTGTAATATTCAACGCTAATGCTCTCATATTTTTCTATTTTTATACGTTATATATTTATCGTTGGCAAAGGTAATCATTTTCTCTGATATACGCAAACAATTTATAACTTTTTTAATAGAAAATCTATCAAATTGCCATTTTTCGCCTATTTTTTACCCAAAATCTAGAGATTTGAGCAGTTTCTATACCAGATTATTCAGAAAAAGAACGTTCTGGTACGAATTTATTCTCTTTTCATCTAGAAAGGTAACGGACCGTCAGGTCCTGTCATCGGCGGAGGTGGAATGGCTCCGCTGGCAATCATCCCATCAGCAGCCCCACCATTCATCTTGGAACCCATGATTTCACCACCCTCCTGAACTGGAGTATAGGAATCGGTAGGATCTTGGAAGCGGGTGAACTCGCCACGGAAGTTCAGAAGCACATCTCCGGTGGCACCCTTACGGTGCTTGGCGATGATGATCTGCGCCATACCGTGAAGATCGTTTCCCTTTTCGTCCTGATAGATGTGATAGTATTCCGGACGATGAACAAAGAGTACCATATCGGCATCCTGCTCGATGGCTCCGGATTCACGGAGGTCGCTCAACTGAGGTCGCTTTCCTTCGAGACCCTCACGACTTTCTACGTTACGCGAGAGCTGAGAGAGGGCGAGTACCGGGATATTCAACTCCTTGGCAAGACCCTTGAGGGAACGCGAGATGGTGGAAACCTCTTCCTGACGGCTGCCAAACTTCATACCGTTGGCATTCATCAGCTGGAGGTAGTCGATCATCAACAGCTTCACTCCCTTCTCGCGTACCAGTCGGCGCGCCTTGGTTCTCAACTCGAAGACGGAAAGACCTGGGGTATCATCTATATAAATAGGTGCACCCGTGAGAGAACGGATTTTCTTGTCCAGTCGCTCCCACTCGCTTGGATCCAACTGACCGTTCAGGATCTTCTTACCCGAAATCTCGCAGACATTCGAGATAAGACGGTTGACCAGCTGAACGTTGTTCATTTCAAGCGAGAAGAATCCAATAGGCACCCCGTGATCTACCGCCACATTCTTGGCGATACTCAGCGCGAAGGAAGTCTTACCCATGGCAGGACGTCCGGCGATGATCACCAGGTCGGAAGGCTGCCAACCGGAAGTCATATCATCCATCTGCTGGTAACCGGTAGGAATACCCGTGAGTCCGCCCTTGTTCTGGGCGGCACGCTGCAGGATATCCACGGCATCCTTGATCACCGGATCAATCTGGGTGTAATCCTGCTTCATGTTACCCTGGGAGAGCTGGAAGAGCTCACCCTCGGCATGCTGCATGAGTTCATCCACATCCACACCATCATCATACGCCTGGGTCTCGATGTCGCCGGCATAATGGATGAGCTGTCGCTGCAGATATTTCTGCGCCAGGATTCGGGCATGATACTCGATGTGGGCAGCCGAAGCCACCTGCGAGGAAATCTCCATCAGGTAACCCGCTCCACCCACCTTCTCGATGGCGCCCATCTTGGTGAGTTCATCCGTAACGGTCATGATATCTACGGGGCGCTCCTCCATATTCATGGTCTGAATCGCCTCGTAGATTTTCTGATGTCTCGGATCATAGAAGGTTTCGGGTTTCAGCATCTCGGATACCACAGAAAAAGCATCGGTATCAATCATCAATGCACCCAAAACCACCTTTTCCAACTCCACCGCCTGCGGTTGCAGGTGGGCATAGTTGGTATCTATCTGTGTCTTGTTATTGTTATTTCTATTCTGATTTATCGGCATACTTCTTTAATTCTTCTTGCGATTGCTGGTGCTCAGCCACTATCTGATTGTAGATAATCATGATATCCGTGAAAGAACACCCATAGTTCTTCAACCATTTATAGTCTTCCCTAAGGACTTCAAAGAATACATCCTGATCCTTATCTTCATAATAGGCATAAGCCCTGAAGAAAGGTCCCACAGCCTTTTTCGGCTGATGTTCAATCAATGCCAGGAGACCGAGCGAATAGTTATTGTATGCTTCGGCAGCCTTATCATTCTTCATCATCTTGAAGAAGAGATCCATCGCCTGCATCATCATATTCTTCGGATCCTTACCTGATTTTTTCATCTTCTCGAAATTACCGAAAAGCTCGTTCACCTCGGCGAAATATTCATCCAGGCGCTGATGAGCCTTCTGGAAGTTCTCTTCCGCATGTTCGCCACCAATCTTGATAAGCAACTGTGTGAGCAAGGCTCCCGCCATCTGACTCTCAGGATGAGTATAATCCAGCTCGTAAGCCAGCGGCATCGCCTCTTCAAGTCTGTTGTTCATGACGATGAACTTCAGCTTTTCCAGTTTCAACTCGAAGAGTTCCTCTTCTGAGAAAGAATCCTTGAACTCCATCAGCTTGTCGAAATTCTCCAGATACTCACCCACTTGGCTGAGTTTACGATAGCAGATGCCCAGCTGCAGATAAACCGGCTTCATGTCAGGCTGCATCTTCAGCATCTCCTTGAAGTGATCGACAGCCATGCGAAGACTATGATCGTCTTCCTTCTGCATACATACCCATCCCTTCATGAAGTGCATCTCCAGCGTGTCGCATGGTACACCTTCCAACATCACATCAACCATGTCTGGGAACTCGCGGCGGAAGGAATAGCGGGCTATAGCCATGCGGTACTTATCGAAGAATTCATCCTGGAAAAGAGGACCTGCCAAGACTGCATAGGCTGGTTTGTCATCATCCAGCTCGTCGAGGATAGTGAAGAGTTCATCCTTCTCTTTATAGAACTTGGAGAAGCGCAGGAGATTGCGGATGTAGTTGATACGGATACGCTTTGCACGATGCTCTTCAGGCTCCTTGAAAAATTCATCAACAATCTCTTCCTCATCTGCAGACTCGCTGTCATCTCCCTCATCCTCAGGGTCATCGTAACAGTCAACTATATTCTCCGGTATCTCATTAGGATGAGAGACGATCAGGTTTGCCAGGGAATAGGCATCGGCAGGACATGATCTTGCAGTAGAACAGAAAGCCTTGCAGAATTTTCTCTTCTCATCTACGAATCCGAGAGCCTCGGTTATATGAGGATTCTTCAGATAGAAAGGCATGAACCAATTGTACAGATGAGTAAAGAACTCTGTCTGGTCTCGTAACATTTTAAACTGCGGCAAGAGGATATCAATGCCCTTATCCATCATTTCATCCATAGAGAGCGGACTATCCACACCCACGTTGAGAGCAGGGTCCCCATCCTCGTCGGTATTGATATCGACAGAACGGATAGGACTTTCCTCTTCCGAAGTTTCCTCGTCATCCTCGACTCCGAAGATATTTCGCATATCTTCATCTGCCTCCAGCAAATCGGCTACCTTATTTTTCAGGTCGCCAAGGAAACGTTTTGACAGCGATGACATGATATCATTGGTATAGTCGATAGACTTCTGCTCGCTGAACACTGTCACGGCAAGCATCTTCTGGGCTTTTAAGATATCAGCAAGCAAGTCTGAATCATTCTTGCAATCCTCGGTCAACTGCTCTGCAAAGCTAAGGAAGTCAGGATGCTGTTCGTAGCAGCTGGAATTCATGGAAACCAGCAGCCATCCCAGGAGGGCACGCACCTTCACCTCATCGTCATCTGCTTGGCGGTAGATATCGTAGAGCAGAGTGAATTTTCCCATATCGAAGACGGTAGCAGCGGAGAGCGTAATGGCACTCACCAGCAGCTGGGAGGTCAAGGAATCAACTGTAGGTGAAAGGATGGTGTCCTTAACAGCAGCACGTTCCTCATCGTTCCAATGTCCAGAAGAGACAAATCTGCCGAAAATCTTTTCGCGACACTCTTCCCACTCCTGATACAGAGTGGCTGAAGCCTGGTCCTGCTCCTCTTTCGAGAGGTCATGGTTCAGGAAAAGCATCGCCTCTCGGGAAACGAATTTCTCGAGGGTTGGCTTCACCTCTTTGATATCAATCTCCTCGCCATGCTTTTTCAAATCCTTGAAAACACCCAGTTCTGAACGGATATCCATCTCGATATCTACCAGGAGCTGGTCGAGCTCAGAAATTGCATCGGAGATGAGCTCCGCTCTATCCTCAGGTGTCGTTTCCGGAATATCAGTTTGCTCTGATGCTTCGCCATACAGCTTGAGAACGCCGAGAATTTCATTAGGCAACTTCTTGCGCTGGAAGAGACTCATATTGGCGAGAACGGTTGTCTGCAAACCATGCACCAGACGGCGCATATACTGCGAATTGTTCGGACTGTATTTAAAGATGCTCTTGAGCAATGGCTTGCATTCGCTAAAACGCTGCTGATGAATCATTTGACGGATTTCTGCAACATCCTCCAATAACTCCTTCTGGTCCAAAGACTCATTTTCTGGGTTATTAGCCTCATTTTCTGAATTATTAGACTCTTCTGACAAATTTACTTCTTCTGACATAATTGTAGTTGTTTTAATTGTTAATATCTGCCACCTTGAGGTCTCGCTGGCGAGGTTCCATTGCGTGACTGTACTTTAATTTTGGCAGATTGCTAACGGTTTGGGCATCAATACCATAATACTTGGTCAGTAAGGCGGCATAGTGATGTATGCCATTCTTATTGATGCTATCTACAGCGATGTCGTAAGCTTTCACGAATCTGTCGATTTGATCTTTTCTTCGGGGTTCTCTCTTCAGTTTACTGCGGAAGGCGATAACTCCCAACTGAAGGTTCTTGTCTCTGCTATCCGCCAGCGCCACATGCTTTGCCATCCTTGCCTGTGTGGCGTATGGCTCCGGCATCCAGGCTGCATCCATCTCATTGTTGAGAAGCATGCGCAGGCGGATGTTCAGGTCGTTGATCTGCACGCGATATACATCATACTTGGTCTTCACGCTGTCGATGACAAGCGTAGAGAGATAATCGGTGGCAGAATGACGGGTCATGGCAATCATCTTGTCTGACAGCTGCTTCAGCTCCGAGATACGCGCCTTGCGGTTGGTGATGAGCTGCCAGTACAGATTGGTAGAGACAGGATAGAAGAGCTGTGTGCCCTGCTTCTGGAGGCGGGCAGCTCTCACCAGGTCGGTCACCGTACCCTCTACCCTCTTTCGGGCGATGGCTGTATCGCAGTCCATCTGCGCATTGTAGCGATAGAGATGTACCGTTACTCCCTGTTTCAGGAAGATGCTGTCCTCGTAAGCCAGATATACCGGAAGGCAATCGAGCGTAGGCATCACACCCACCTTGAGCGAAGCCCGGTCGATGCTGTCGAGTCGGGCCTTCTCCTGTTTGCTCAGTCGCAGTCGCTTCTGCTGAGAATCGCCGCAACTGGCCATTCCCAGCAGAAGTGCTGAAACCAGACATATCATGATTGAAAATTTCTTCATTGTATTACTACTCCTTTAACTTCCTGCTATGCGAAAGTTCAGTTACTCCACATAAAGCACGAGTCCCTTCAGGTATTCGCCTTCAGGATGATAGATGTTGATAGGATGATCGGCTGGCTGATGCAACTGGTGCAGGATGCGAACCTTTCTTCCAGCCTGGGCTGCTGCAGTAAACACAGCGTTGCGGAAATTATCCTTGGTTACCACCTGAGAGCAGCTGAAGGTGAAGAGGATTCCACCCTTCTTGATTCTCTGCAAGCCCTTCACATTCAGACGGGTATATCCCTTCAGCGCATTGCGCAGCGCCGCACGGTGCTTGGCAAAGGCAGGAGGATCGAGGATGATGAGATCATACTGCTGGTCGTGCTCATCCAGATACTTGAAGGCATCCTCGCAGAATGCCTCGTGGCGTGGGTCGCCAGGGAAGTTGAGAGCGATGTTCTCATTGGTCAGCTCGATTGCCTTGGCGCTGCTATCTACGGAGTGAACCGCCTTGGCATTGCCGCGCATGGCATAGACTGAGAAACCGCCGGTATAGCAGAACATGTTGAGCACGCTCTTGCCCTTGGCGTAATGTTCGAGCAGGGAGCGGTTCTCACGCTGATCTACGAAGAAACCGGTCTTCTGACCGCGCAGCCAGTCGATATGGAACTTCAATCCGTTCTCCACAGCCACGTCGTCGGCATCGCCACCCAGGATGAAGCCATTCTCCTGACGCAGATCGGCCTTGAACGGCAGGGTGGTCTCGCTCTTGTAGTAGATGTTCTGCAGCTCGTCGCCCATCACCTGCTTCAGCGCCTTGGCAATCTCCATACGGCATACGTGCATACCCACACTGTGAGCCTGCATCACGGCAGTAGGACCATAGCAGTCGATAACGAGACCCGGCAGGTTATCTCCCTCGCCATGCACCAGTCGATAGGTGTTGTTGTCTGGATTTCCGGCGATACCTACAGCCAGTCGCATCTTGTAAGCCGACTCCAGTCGGGCGCACCAGAACTCGTTGTCGATATCCACATCGCTGAAGGAGAGCACTCTCACGGCGATGGAACCGATCTGATAGTGACCGATGGCGATGAAGTCGCCCGCAGAAGTGAACACCCTTACGGTTTCACCTTCCTCTATATCATTGTCCATGCGCTGGATAGCGCCGGAGAATATCCATGGATGGAATCTCTTGAGAGATTCTTCTTTTCCTTTCTTTAAATATACGTTCTTATACATTATTATATTATATAGTCTTATACATTATTGAACCTAGAACTCTACCAGCTCGTAATCGTCAGCTTTGGCAAGCCGGTTGAACTCCTCGTAGATGTGAATGCAGCACCATGCATCCGTAGCAGCATACCTGCACTGAGCCTCTCTGAGCTCCTGGGCTTCCCAGTTGCTGAGTCGCTGCGCCTTGCTGATTTTCTTATGGAAGAGGTTGGCGTAGATTTTCTGCAGACTCATATCCTTGATGCCGAATTTCTTAGCCACATCCTGCAACTCGATGAAATATCCCGGCTTGAAATCGCATCTGCGATGCAGCTGCAGGAGGTCATCATGCCAAGACAATCCCACTTTAGGCACCCTCTTATCCTCCAGGAATCGGATGATGGCTGGTGTCATACCCGTGAGATGCAAGCGGAAGAGATAGCAGGTATCGCGTGTACTCACCTGCAGCAGAGATACCTGGAAGCGCATACCCTTGGAGAAACTTGGTCGTGTCTCCGTATCCACACCCAGAATATCCTGTCCCAGGAGATATTCTACAGCGGCATCTGTATCTTCAGCCTTATCTATCACTATCATATTGCCAGGAAAGAGAATTCGAGGCAAGCTATTGATAGTTTTCTTTTCGAAATTAGTGAAAATTATCTTCATTACTGCTATTTATTCATTACAAGTTGCAAAATTAGCAAAAAATCCCGAAAAAAAGGAGCGTTTCTCAATCTTTTTTGCTAATTTTGCAGTTAAATATTAAAAAGAAAAAGAAAAATGGCAAAGAAAAGAACATCAGGCAAAACTAAATCATTTAGCGAAGCCATTGGTTTACAATATATTTTCAACAATACGATCACCGATTTCTTCCTCGGACTCGCTCTTCTAGTGGTTGCCGTCGTCATGGTGCTGGCGATGATTTCCTTCCTCAGTACGGGCGCTGCCGACCAGAGCTTGCTGGAGAATCTGCAGCCCGGAGAATGGACCAACACCCAGCAGCAGTTCCAGAACTACTGCGGATCCTTGGGAGCCATCCTCTCCTATTGGCTGATGGCGGTGAACTTCGGTTTCCCAGCCTTCCTGATACCCTGCTTCGTGGTAATGGTGGGTTTCCAGCTGATGAATGTCTATCGCGTGAATCTCTGGAAGTGGTTCTTCTGTCTGATGGTGGTGATGATCTGGTCATCCGTCACCTTCGCCAAGTTCCTCACTCCTATCTTCGGTAGTCTCATCTTCAATCCGGGCGGAAAACACGGCATGTTCGTGGTACAGACCCTAGAGAATGTCATCGGTCCTCCGGGACTCACCGCCATCCTCCTCTTCGTGGCGATTGCATTCCTCACCTATATCACCACCGAGACCATCACCATCGTGAGAAAGGCGCTCAACCCTATCGGTTATATATCTAATAAGGTGAAATTCGAGATTACCAACCACAGGGAGAAGCAGGAGGATGATAATGCCATCGATGAAGCTTACCGGAATGCTGCCCAGGGTGTCGTGGAGGATGAGGAGGAGGAGATGGACAAGAATTCCAAGACTTCTCAGGCTCAGGAGACATCCCAAAACCAGATGGCTGACCAGAACGAGGAAAGTTCTCTGCAGCAGATGGCTGAGAAGCAGAAGGACGAGGATGAGAAGTCAACCTCGCCTATCGACCTCGATGCAGCCGCTGCCGCTGACAGCCAGCAGGCTGATGCCGACAAGAATGTGGCAGCTCCGAGCCTGATTCAGCAGCAGCGTGAACTCAGAGCACAGCGCGCAGAAAGAGAGCGCCAGGAGATGGCTGCAGCCGCTGCCGCTTCGGCTCATATCGGAATGGATATCTCTGTGGCTACCGGAGAAGAGAAGGCTACCAGCAACACCGTAAGCAATGCCGAGGTACTCAATACGCCTATCAACCCGAAGGAGCCGTTCACAAGATACAAGTACCCTACCCTCAACCTGCTGAAGAAATACGACGACCAGGAGGTGTCTATCGACGAAGAGGAGCAGAAGGCCAACAAGAACCGAATCATCGAGGTGCTGGGCAACTTCGGCGTACAGATCAAGACCATCCGTGCCACCGTGGGTCCTACCATCACCCTCTACGAGATTCAGCCTGCCGAGGGTGTGCGCATCTCCAAGATCAAGAACCTGGAGGATGACATCGCCCTGAGCCTCGCTGCCCTGGGTATCCGTATCATCGCTCCTATCCCGGGCAAGGGAACCATCGGTATCGAGGTGCCTAATGCCAAGGCGAACATCGTGAGCATGGAGAGCATCCTCAACTCCAAGAAGTTCCAGGAAACCAAGATGGAACTGCCTATCGCGCTGGGTAAGACCATCACCAACGAGGTGTTCATGGTGGATCTGGCGAAGATTCCTCACCTGCTCGTTGCCGGTGCTACCGGTCAGGGTAAGTCTGTGGGTCTGAACGCCATCATCACTTCCCTGCTCTACAAGAAGCATCCTAACGAGCTGAAGCTGGTACTCATCGACCCTAAGAAGGTGGAGTTCAGCGTATATTCACGCATCACCAACAAGTTTATGGCTGCCGTTCCGGATGAGGAGGAGCCTATCATCACCGACGTTACCAAGGTGGTGAGAACGCTCAACAGTCTCTGTGTGCTGATGGACAGCCGCTACGACCTGCTGAAGAAGGCGGGAGCCAGAAACATCAAGGAGTATAATCAGAAATACGTGAACCATAGACTGAAACTGACTGATGGTCACGAATTTATGCCATACATCGTAGTGATTATCGATGAGTTTGGAGATTTGATCATGACAGCCGGCAAGGAGGTGGAGCTTCCTATCGCCCGCATCGCCCAGCTGGCACGTGCCGTGGGTATCCACATGATCATCGCTACCCAGCGTCCTACCACCAGCATCATCACCGGTAACATCAAGGCGAACTTCCCTGGACGTATCGCCTTCAAGGTAACTTCGGCTATCGACTCCAAGACCATCCTCGACAGAACGGGAGCCAACCAGCTCATCGGTCGTGGTGATATGCTCTATCTCAACGGCAACGAACCGGTGCGTGTACAGTGCGCCTTCGTAGATACACCGGAGATTGAGCGCATCAACGAATACATCTGCGAGCAGCCTGGTCCTATCGAACCGATGGAGTTGCCAGAGCCAGCCAGCGAGGATAGCGGTGCAGGAGGCAACGGCAGCGTAGATGCCCGCAACCTGGATCCATATTTCGAGGAGGCAGCCCACGCCATCGTTCTCTCGCAGCAGGGCAGCACCAGTATGATCCAGCGAAGATTCAGCATCGGCTACAACCGTGCCGGCAGACTGATGGACCAGCTTGAGGCAGCAGGCATCGTAGGAGCCGCTCAGGGCAGTAAGCCTAGAGAGGTGCTCCTGCAGGATGAGAACCAGCTCAATACATTGCTGATGCAGCTGAGAAACTCATAATTTGAATAATACAATAAACAGTAAGGATATGAAAAAGATTTTAGCTATCGCTTTCGCAGCGATGATGAGCCTGGGCACCATGGCGCAGACCGCCCAGCAGGTGCTCGACAAGACCGCTGCCGTTATCGGCAACAAGAAGGGCGCTACCGCCAACTTCAAACTGTCTAGTCCTAAGTACGGCTCGGCAAGCGGTACCATCACCATCAAGGGCAACAAGTTTAATGCCCGCACACCGGAAGCCATCGTATGGTATAACGGCAAGACGCAGTGGACTTATATGAAGAAGACCAACGAGGTGAACGTGAGCAACCCTACCCAGGCCAAGCAGATGTCGATGAATCCTTATACCTTCATCCACATCTACAAGACAGGATATAAGTGCAGTCTCAAGACTGTGGGCAGCAACTATCAGGTGCATCTCGTAGCCAACAACCAGAAGCGCAGCGTGGCAGAGATGTATATCACCATCAACAAGAACACCCACGTGCCATCGCAGGTAAAAATGCGCCAGGGCTCTACCTGGAGCACCATCGATATCTCCGGCTTCAAGGCAAAAGGCGTTTCCAACAATTCCTTCGTCTTCAACAGCAAGGAATTCCCAGGAGCCGAAGTCATCGACCTGAGATAATTTGAAAGCTTTATAAATAATCAATATTAAAACCAAACTAAAATGAAAGATCTCAAACCTATCATCTCACAGTTCGATATCATCGGAACTGTAAATGAGGTAAAGCCTCTCGGTAATGGACTCATCAACGACACCTACAAGGTGACAACAGTAGAAGAAGATGCACCAGACTATGTTCTCCAGCGCATCAACGACTCTATCTTCACCGATGTAGATCTCTTGCAGCACAATATCGAGGAAGTAACTACACACATCCGCCAGCAGCTCGAAAAACAGGGCGCTGACGATATCGACCGCAAGGTTCTCACCTTCGTCAAGGCGAACAATGGCAAAACCTATGTAAAAGACGAAGACCAGCAGTACTGGCGCATCTCCGTCTTCATTCCTCGTGCCATCACCCAGGAGGCAGTCAACCCGGAAAGCTCCTACTACGCAGGCAAGACCTTCGGAGAGTTCGAGGCTCAGCTCACCGACATCACCGACCGCCTCGGCGAAACCATCCCTGATTTCCACAACATGGAACTGCGCCGCGACCAGCTCCGCCAGGCTGTGAAGGAAGACCGTGCCGGACGAGCAGAAGGCGTGAAGGATTTCATCGCCGACATCGAGAGTTATATGGACGAGATGTGTCTCTGCCAGCGCCTATTCCGCGAGGGCAAGCTGCAGAAGCATGTCTGCCACTGCGATACCAAGGTCAACAACATGATGTTTGATGAAGAGGGCCGCGTATTGTGCGTCATCGACCTCGATACCGTGATGCCATCTCTCTTCGTGAGCGATTACGGCGATTTCCTCCGTACGGCAGCGAATACCATCGCCGAGGATTCTCCAGAGTTCGAGAAGATAGATTTCCGCATGGACATCTTCGAGTCGTTCACCCGAGGCTACGTGGAGTCAGCATCAGCCTTCCTTTCTCCATTGGAGATTTCCCTGCTTCCTCATGCAGCCGAGCTCTTCCCATACATGCAGGCAGTACGCTTCCTCTGGGATTACCTCAACGGCGACCACTACTGGAAGTGCAAGTATCCTGAGCACAACCTCGTAAGAGCCCAGAACCAGTGGCATCTCTTCCTCAAGGCGAAGGAACACGAGGCAGAGATGAAGGCTTTCATCGAAAAACTCTCAAAATAATCTATAAATAAAATAATGAGTAATATTTATAAGAAATTATCTGTTGGCAACCTGATGGCAATGGCGGTAACCTTGCCTATGGTTGCCAACACAACCAACACATCATCATCTCCCCTGCTTCCATCCGCTCCCGATGCCCAGAAGGCAGCCCAGACCGTGAAGGCTGGAGATGTACAGATTCTCAGAATCAATCCTACGCTGGTGGAGATTGTCTTCGCCAACCAGCAACGTGTCGCCGTAGATTTCTATGGCGAAAGTGTTTTCCGTATCTTCGAAGATCGTAACGATGGCGTAATGAGAGCACCCGAGGCCAAACCCGAGGCAAGCATCCTGGTGGATAATCCACGCACAGCCCTGAACCACAAGCAGGTGAACGTTGAGGAGAACGACAATTCCATCATCCTTTCTACCACCAAGGCGCAGGTGATTTTCGACAAGACTACCCAGCTCTTCAGAATCGTCAACCTCGAAGACGGAAAGACCGTGGCTGAGCAGAGCGCTCCGGCACAGTTTACTCCCGAAAAGGTAACCCTCAGCCTGCGCGAACAGTCGGATGAGTATTTCTTCGGTGGTGGCGTACAGAACGGAAGATTCTCTCACAAGGGTGAGAAAATCGAAATCGTCAACACCAACAACTGGGTAGATGGCGGAGTGGCTTCCCCTGCCCCATTCTATTGGTCAACCGCAGGCTACGGCTTCATGTGGTACACCTTCAAGCCAGGTCTCTACGACTTCGGTTCTACCCAAAACGGAAAGGTAGAACTCTCTCACGAATCCAAGAACCTAGATGTTTTCTTTATGGTGGGCAAAAAGCCTACCGATCTGCTCGATGGCTATTACCAGCTCACCGGCAACCCTGTCCTGCTCCCTAAGTTCGGCTTCTACGAAGGCCATCTCAATGCCTACAACCGCGACTACTGGAAGGAGTCTGACAAGGGCAGAACCATGGTGTTCGAGGATGGAAAGGCGTATAAGGAGAGTGCCAGCGACAAGACCGGAATCAAGGAATCACTGAATGGCGAGAAGAACAACTACCAGTTCTCGGCACGCGCGGCAATCGACCGATACATCAAGCACGACATGCCGCTGGGATGGTTCCTGCCAAACGATGGATACGGAGCCGGATACGGACAGGAGAGTACCCTGGACGGCAACATCCAGAACCTGAAGAAATTCGGAGATTACGCCCGCAAGCACGGTGTGGAAATCGGACTCTGGACCCAGTCAGACCTGCATCCGAAGGACAGCATCGAGGCACTCCTGCAGCGCGACATCGTGAAGGAGGTGGGACATGCTGGCGTAAGAGTACTCAAGACCGATGTGGCTTGGGTTGGCGACGGCTATTCCTTCGGACTGAACGGTGTGGCTGACGTGGCTCAGATCATGCCTTACTATGGCGATAATGCCCGTCCGTTCATCATCTCGCTCGATGGATGGGCTGGTACACAGCGATATGCATCCGTCTGGTCGGGCGACCAGACCGGTGGCGACTGGGAGTACATCCGCTTCCACATCCCTACCTTCATCGGCGCCGGACTTTCGGGTATCTCCAACATCACATCGGATAATGATGGTATCTTCGGCGGAAAGAATCCGATCGTCAATATGCGAGAGTTCGAATGGAAGGCCTTCACCGCAATGGGTCTGAACATGGATGGCTGGGGCAGCAATGCCAAGTATCCTCATATCCTGGGTGAACCGGTAACTTCCGTCAACCGCTGGTATCTGAAGCTCAAGTCAGAGCTGATGCCATACATCTACACCGCCGCCCGTGAGGCAGTAACCGGCAAGCCACTGGTAAGGGCGATGTTCCTCGACGAAGCCAACCCTTATACCCTGGGCAAGGCAACGCAGTATCAGTTTATGTGCGGTCCGTCGTTCCTCGTGGCTCCTATCTACAAGGAAACCAAGATGGACAAGGAGGGCAACGATATCCGCAACGGCATCTACCTGCCTCAGGGCGAATGGGTGGATTACTTCAGCGGACATATATATAAAGGTGGAAGAATCATCAACGAGTTTGAGGCTCCCTACTGGAAACTGCCTGTCTTCGTGAAGCGAGGCGCCATCATTCCGATGGTAAATCCTAACAACAACGTATCGCAGATAGACAACACCCAGCGCATCTTCGAACTCTATCCATACGGCGAAACCCATTACGCCCTCTATGACGATGACGGCAAGACTGAGCTTTACCGCCTGGGCGAGCACGCCACCACCCACATCACCTCTTCCCTCCAGAAGAACCGTCTCGAAGTACACATCTACAAGACCACGGGCCACTTCCAGGGTCAGGAGAAGAACCAGGCTACAGAGCTGCGCATCAATCTGAGCCAGATGCCTAAGAAGCTGGCGGCGAAGATGGGCGGAAAGAGCGTGAAGCTTTCCCAGGTGAATTCGCTCGAAGAACTCCGCAACACCGAGAATGCGTGGTTCTTCGACGAGGCACCTCAGCTCAACCGCTTCGCCACACCGGGCAGCGACTTCGAGAAGATGGATATCCGCAAGAATCCGATGGTTTATGTGCGACTGGCGAAGACCGACATCACCGCCAACGACATAGAGCTCCGCATGGATGGCTATCAGATGAATGATGCCGATGTGCTGCTCCACTCCAACGGTGCCCTCGCTGCTCCTCAGGTAACGATGAAGGACAGCCAGAGCCCTACCAAGGCGTTCGAACTGGTGGCTACCTGGAACAAGCAGTCCAATGCCGACTACTACGAGGTAAAGGTGGATGGCGTAATTCATTCCACCATCCGCAGCACCGAATTCACCATCGAGAACCTGAAGCCGGAGACCGATTACGAGGTGCAGGTGAGAGCCGTGAACAAGGACGGCGTTTCTGAATGGACTACCCTGCAGGCACATACCATCAAGGATCCTCTGGACGAGGCCATCCACGACATCACAGCCACCAACTCAGTAGAGGACTGGGGAGGACTGGACGTATCGAAGATGTTCGACTTCAACGAGAAGAACTTCTGGCACACCAACTATTATAAGAAAGATGTATTGCCATTCGATGTTACCCTGAACCTCAACGGCATCGCCAAGCTCGACAAGATTCACTATGTGCCAGCTTCAGAACGAGAAACCAACGGACAGATTCAGAAGGGTAAGTTCGCCATCAGTAACGATGGTATCAACTGGACAGAAACAGGAAGCTTCGACTGGAAGAACGAGGATGCCGTAAAGGAATACCAGTTCAAGGGCAACCCAGAAGCTCAGTACATCAAGATGACCGTAGAGGAAGCCAGAGGCGGACAAGGTTCGGGAACCGAGATGTACGTATTCAAGATGCCAGGCAGCAAGATGGAGAAGGCTGGCGATATCAACCACGACGGACGCATCGACGAGAACGACTTCACCTCTTACCTCAACTACTGCGGACTGCGCAGGGGTGACAAGGACTTTGAGGGCTACGTAAGCAAGGGCGATATCAACGGCAACGGTCTCATCGACGCCTATGATATCTCCGTGGTGGCTACCCAGCTCAAGAGCGGAGTAAGCAGCAAGAAGGTGCCAGCCGTAGAGGGCAGCATCAGTCTCGCAGCCGACAAGAAGATGTACCGGGCAGGCGAAACCATCACCCTCACCGTAAAGGGCAAGGATCTCGTATCGCTCAATGCCCTGAGCTTCGCCCTGCCATACAGCGCCACCGAATACGAGTTCATCGGAGTGGATGTGAAGGATATGGGCAAGATGGAGAACCTCACCAAGGACCGTCTGCACTCAGATGGCAGCAAGGTGCTCTACCCTACCTTCGTAAACATCGGCGAGCAGCCGGCCGTAGAGGGCACCCACGAGCTCTTCACCATCAAGCTCAAGGCAAAGAAGGCATGCAAGCCAGCCTTCCAGCTCAGACAGCTGATGATGGTAGATAAATTCCTGGGCGTAAAGACCGGAAAATAGTCGATTTTTCGTGAACAAACATTTAATTCTGTAAATTATCTAAAAATAATACCTATTATTTTGGATATTTTACAGAATTATTTGGTAGATAGAAATAAATTCATTACCTTTGCAGTCGTAAAAATCAATCAAACGAAAGGAATATGAAGAAAACAGAAGCTTATAACAGATTAATGGAGAAAGGCATCCGACCATCAGTACAGAGACTGGCAATCCTGGACTACCTGATCAAGCACCCTACCCACCCTAACATCGAAGACGTTTATACCGCTTTGGAGAATAAGGTACCGACCCTAAGCCGTACCACAGTGTATAACACGCTCCGCAAGCTGAGTGAGGTGAATGCAGCCCAGATGATTACCATCGACGAGCATCACGTATGCTACGATGGCAACATTGAGCCACACGTTCACTTCTACTGCAAGAACTGCGGCAAGATCATCGACCTCTTCGATGAGCCAGCACCGCAGGTTACAGAGGGTAAGGTGATTGATGGCAACATCGTACAGGAGCAGCAACTCTACTACAAGGGCATCTGTTCAGCTTGCGCCAAGAAAATGGAGAAGAAGACGAATTAAGCGGAACAGAAATCCGATTGATTCGCAAAAAAAAAAGAGAATTAATAGTAATAAGATAATACAATACAAGAACTTTTTAAAACATTAACATTATGAAGAAGAAATTTATTTGCACCGTTTGTGGTTACATCTACGAGGGTACAGAGGCACCAGAGAAGTGCCCTATTTGCAAGGCTCCAGCCAGCAAGTTCAAGGAGATGGAAGATACAGTGGATGATGATTTGACATTCGCTACTGTACACGTTCTCGGTCAGGCATATAAGGATGGCGTCAATGAGGAGGTCATCAAGGGATTGAAGGATCACTTCGCAGGTGAGTGTGGCGAGGTAGGTATGTATCTTGCAATGGCTCGCCAGGCAGACCGCGAGGGTTATCCAGAGATTGCAGAGGCTTACAAGCGTTATGCTTTCGAGGAGGCTGATCATGCATCTCGTTTTGCAGAGTTGCTGGGTGAGGTTTTGGGTGATACCAAGAGCAATCTCGAGGCTCGCATCGCAGCTGAGAAGGGTGCTTGCGAGGACAAGTTCCGCATTGCCAAGCTTGCCAAGGAGCAGGGTTCTGATGCTATCCACGATACTGTTCATGAGATGGCTAAGGACGAGGCTCGCCACTGTGCAGGTTTCGCAGGTCTTTACAAGAGATTCTTCAAGTAAGACTATTTTTTATTTTTTTTTCGATACTAAGTCCTGGAGCCCGGTTCCGAATCATAGAGATTCAGAATCGGGTTCCTTCGTTTTCGGTCGGGGATTTGTGGTGGGGTTCATTTTATGAAGCCCAGCAACTTTTTCAGGTTAAATGGTAAATCTCTGTTAATCAAATGTTAAATCATACACAAATGTTGAAAATATACACAGAAACACCTTGGTATTAAACAAAAGTTTATTATCTTTGCACTATGTTAGAGAAACAAAGCGTATGGCAAGACGGAAATCTAAGGAACTCAAGGAAAATGAAGACGATTTGCTTTTCTACCTAGAGTATTGGCAAGAGTTTCCCGATACCTTCAAGAGGGTAGCCGAAAAAGAAATCGCAGAGTTAGAGAATAAAATTAAGAATAAAAAGAAATAAGGTCCCATACGGTCCTCATTCCGTTAAACTAAAGAAAATAAGATTATGGAATATACAGAGATGATTGATAAGGTGAAAGCTCTGGCTGCACAAAACAGAGTTGCTAAAACTGAGGAGGAGAAAGATGAGGTTCGTCGTCAGATGAATATTCTCAAAAGTATAGATCCTAAGGCTTTTGCCGTGGCTGTTGGATACATGGCTAAGAACACTGAACAGAAGGTAAAGGAACTGACTATGTCAGAGAAGCTGGGCGAGATTACAGACATGGTTTCCATGGCTTACATCGCCAAGGCTTACTTTGGAAAATCGCGCTCTTGGCTAGCGCATAAAATGAATGGCAACATCGTTAACGGAAAGACTTCCCAATTCTCTCCTGACGAGCTTGCCATCCTCAGAACAGCCTTGCAGGATATGTCGAAGAAATTTGGAGCGCTTAGCCTTGCTATATAGGCGGCTTATGTATTAACAAAAGCTATATAATAAAGAACAGGCGCAATAGGCATCATGGCAAAAGTTGGTAAAAAAGTATCATTAAATAAGATTGGTAGATTGTGAACGCGTGCGTTCACAATCTACCTTTTTATGTTAACCAACCGCCGGTTATCAAATTCACAGAATATGTTTCTGTTTCATCCAACAATCTTCAACCCCATCATCAAATAATCGTGATCCATACCGTTTCTCCCTGCTGCTGCGCCTCATCTATCCGCTTCATCAGCCGGGTGAGCCAGATGCGGGAGTTCACCACCATGCCCTTCAGCCTGTTCTCACCAACCAGGATGCAGCCCTGAGTATCGTCGGGATAGTTGCCGGCATGGATGCGGATGCCCTCGAAACCGGGCACACCCTGAAGATACGGCAGCCACTTCTTGAAACGGGGCGAAAAGGTGACTAACACGCGGTACGAACCCTCGGGGATGGCGGTGTGGCCAGGCACCTTCCTAGCCACTTTGCCGCTTACCCTGCTATACTTGGCGTTCACCTCCTGAGGTTTCAGATCCACCCCTTTCAGATTGCGCCAGGTAGGCTCCATCGTATCACAGAAGTAGGTATCATCAGACAACTTCTGCATATCAAAACTATCTCTGAAGCTGCGCTTGTCGCCAGCTCGTTTGCCCGAAAGTGACTTGCGCTTCACATCACCATCGGCAAGCAGATACAGTCTGCCGATGGTATAAGAATTTTTCTTGGCTATTCGTTCTAAAACTATTTCCATAAGCAAAAGATTATTTGATTACTACTAAGAAGAATGAGTGGAGGATGAACCGGAAGGAGTGGAGGATGAACCTTTCAGAAACTTCAACTTGCGGAAAATAAAACTGTAACTGTCACTGTCACGCTCTATCCTTACCACATATCCCCGGTGCTCCCATTGTCTGAGCGCCATCTTCGCCTTCGAGATGTTGTCTTCATAACCCTCCTTCTGTCTCACCTTTACATAATCATCGAGCGAGAACTCATCAGGCAGAAGCTCCAGCAGATTCATCGGTCCTCTTGGCGATGTCTTCCGGATATCAGAGCCATCATTGTCGGCATCATAAATCATCTGTCCGAATAATTTCAACTTACACCACAGATCATACCGCTCGCTCCATCTCACGAAATCCTCTATCGATTTCTCCCACTTCATGCCGTTTGCCACATAGAGTACGCACGCCTTGAGATAGGCAATTACATTGGCACGGAAGCTCAGATTCTCGAAGACATAATTCTGAGAGAGACGCGAAAACTCGGCATTCTCCTCCACCAGCGTCTTGGCAAGACGCATCGCCTGTGGACAGTTTACCAGCCCTCTAGCCTTCAGGAGATTGTCAACATAGGGCTTCAGTTCCTCATCAAAGGCAGCATCATAGGTGCCATAAATAGGGATATCCGAACCGCAGGGACGACGCTCGATGGTGGCAAACGAGATGCGGGAGATTGGGCCATCGGTTACCACCTTGCGGAAGTAATCACGGCACTTCTTGGGAGTGCAGCAGGCATTCCAGTTGAAACGTACCTTCACGGTCTCCGTAACGCTCTGGGTTCCCACTCGATCCTGTCCGTAGTTGCCCAGGTCGAAGGCGAGTTCCATGATGCGGAAATGCTGGTTGGTCTTGCCCTTGAGGGCATCAAAGAGGTTCAGCTCGTTAACCTTGGCATAGAGGAAATGATTCTCAGCCTCCTTCATTCTGAGCACGAATGCCGGGTTGGTCATATCGATGTTTACCTCCTGTATCACAAGCCCTTCCGGACGTTCACGCCTATCCTTGTTGGCACCCTTGCTATTGCATTCATCCTTCCATTTTCTTTCACGTTCACGCTGCTCGGCGTCACGTCTTCTGATATCCGCCATGATTCTGTTGATCGGTTGGGTAATCGCCTCCTTTCCGCTTCCTGTCGGTGCGCAGAGGATTGACGATAGTGTTGCTTCGTGCTCTACATTATCAATGTAGCGGAATCGGGTTTCCAGGAGATGCGAAGCAAGCGGCGGAAATACAGCCTGAGATACCGCTGGGCGATAGATGGAAGGCGTCTTGGAAATGAGGAGTTTGATGAGCTTGGGCAATTTCTGCGGCATCTGATGGATGTTGTAGAAATAGGATTCGGGGTTATGGATGTCACCGAAATCTTCATCATCATAGCTTCCCTCTCCCCTCGCCTTGCTGTCAGCCTCCTGAGCCAGTTTGATGGCTGTACGCACGATGCTGGGCATACGGTGCGACTGCTTTCTGCTACAGGCACTCTCCACGGTTGTAAAGGCTCTCTTCTGGTCTTCGCCGAAGGTGGGGATAATCTGCTTGATCCATGCCGGATTGTCATCGCAGAGGTAGCGGAGATAGCAGGTAAGCGTAAAGATAAATGAATTACGGGATCCGTGCTCCGGCTCGCCGCCAAGCAGCTCTATCAGCTTGCGGATGAGCTGGTAGTAGGGAATGCCCTGATACTCTGTAGGGAAGATTTCCTGGCAAGCAGCAGGATGAGCTCCAGCAGGGCTGAGATTACCAGCAGCAGTACCATTGCTATCACCAGATTGGGCAGGCTGAATAGCAGAGCCAGAAGAAACAGCAGGATGGATGTGAGTGCCCGGAAGTCGATTGTCTTGAACATTTGAATTACTTTGAACTTTGAGATTTGAACTTTGAACTTGATGATTTGTATTTGACTGGAGATTTTCCCCCGCCAGGCGTTCCGGGGATTTGCAATCCCCGGCAAGGGAGTATGTAACATTTCTTTCCTTGAACAATTCCTCATTATTGATAAAGAGGATGTAGTCTTCGGGAACGATGAAAGACGGACGAGCCAGATCCTTCACGCATACATCATATTCCTCATCTCCCAACTGCTGCGACATCCATTTCTGGGCATCAGCCAGCGACATACCATCGGGAATGATGAAAACGAGGCGCAAGCCCTCGGAAGAGGGAGTTACGTGAACCAGGACTATCAGATCCAGCACGCTGATTATCTGCTTAGAGCTGGCTGGCTCCTTGCTTGCCGGTGATTGAAAATCCCCGGAAACCACCTCCAGCTTCTTCTCTGCCAGCAGTTTCTTCTTCTCTTCCCAATATCCACGAGGATTCGGGATATGGTCGATATCGTAGATGGAAAAGCCGCTGGGGATGGCATCGCTGTTGCATCTGCGGCCATTCCTGAAGGTGGCATGAGGAGTAAGTATCGGAAGGCGCTTCTTGAGCTGAGTCTTCAGCGTCTCGAAATCCTCATTATTCATCTCACCACGACGCTTGCTCTCCAGCGCATCAGCTATCTGCGAACAAACATCCTTCACCACGCTGCTTCTGGTAGCCTGGTGGAAGAGCTCGGGGGTGCAAACCTGCACCACCCTGCTCATTACACTATTGGATATTCCGAAACTCATAGGCGATTATTAAAGATAAATTGACTTGCATCCTCGCTCTCGTTGCAGATGGCATCTGCTGGTTCAATGTCAGTTTCCTGGCGGTTGATGTTGAGATGCAGTCTCACATAGTCCTCATCTATACTGGCCACCCCATGAGGCAGCTTGATAAACTTGCGGGGCTTGGTTCTCACCTTACCGCTGGAGAAGGCATTGAAGTTGCCCTCCTTAGGACCTACCAGGGCTATAGAGCCTCTCTTACGTTTCCCACTGGCTACAAGAGCCTTATACACTTCGTCTGAAATCTGTACCTTGATATACATAATACTTTGACTTTTTAAAGTTGAACTTTGAACTTAGTGATTGGCAAAACCTTTAACTTGCTGCTAATCATCATTAAAACGGCTGTACCTGCTCGAAATCTGCGATGCTTGCCTCGCCATAATAGCGGCCGTTATACTCTCTTACGCTGTGGCGGAGTTCGATGACGATCACCTCACCTTCCTGAGCCGTAAACTTATCCACCGCCTCACCGAAGAGGCGGGCAACATACTGATCAGGATGCATCGCATTCTGCACACTCTCAACAACCACCTCGCGAGATTTCCAAGGCTTACCTGTCTGCTGGCTCGTTCCACTCTGAGTGGCAAGGAGCTTAACAACTTTCATTTTTTCCTTCATGATCTGATTTTTTAATCTAACTTTTTAAACTAACCTAAAACATAAATTTAAATTCTACATCAGGCTCATCATGAAAATTCGAAATGGTACCAGTTTTCTCAATACATGAAAAAGCCCCGTAACCAGACTTGTCATCTGATTACGGGGCAAAGATACGGCAATTTTTCCAATAGGATTTTTAGGAAAAATAGGATTAATCATTAAAACTATTCTCCTCGAAAAAAGCATCCACTTTCCGCTCGATATCGGCATCCTCTTTCGGCTCTCTGTCATTGAAGGCATTATAGAAAGATTTGCCAGTGGCATAGTTGCTGATATGGCAATCTTCCGAGAGGAATCTGAAGATGGTGTTTACACCCACCACCCGTTTTGGAGGAATAACTCCCAGTTCCTTCCAATGCCTCAGGAAGGAAAAGATGGCGATGTTCAGGGGCGAATCCACCTTAGCGCTGATAGGCTCAGCCTGCATCCTGTTCTGCTCCAGGAACCGGCAGAAGAGGCTTGCCTGCCGGCGGGTTTCCACCTCATCCTTCAAGTAGCAGGCATCGTCCAGGGCAAAGAGATGCTCGCTCCTTCTACCCTTGCGGGATGGTTTGTCAATCTGCTCAACATGAGCCATACTCTGGCTCTTCTGCCCAGCTTCTCCTCTATCCGATGGATATACATTCATCACGCCAAAGATATTCTGGTGCTCCACATATCCGTTGTAGATAGCACCCGGACAGATGACTACCTTAGGTTCTTTCCGATTTTCTTTCATTGCTGATCACCTCCCAAATTATTCTGCTGCATATCCTCCAACGTATTCTGCTGCATCCCTTCTCCAGGCAGGACATTGCCCGGATTCTGCGGAACAACATGCTGGCTGTTTACCTCGTTATTGTAAACCCCGCCGTTGCTGACTATGATTCTAGCTTCATTCTCAGCCTTGCGGGCCTTCATTTCCTCTATCGCCCGGTCACGGTTTGAAATGATACCCAGAATCATGTTACCCAATTCATATTGGGTATCCTTGTCATGAGAGAGTTCCTTTTTTACCCCCTCTTCCAACATATAGTCGAGCAAACGCATACACATGTGTCCATCCTCTGGGGTTTCTACCTTTGCAATATCAGAAGCATAATCCACGCCAGCCTTGATAATCTTCTTGGCAATCTTGGCCTTTGCCTTGCTGCCGTCATCTTTCCCGGTTTCTTCCTGCACAGGTGGCGGCATACGATTATATGACATTGCTTCATAACTGCTGAGTGTATCATTCTTGGCTTTCAACCGCTCAATCTCCTTCAGCAGTTTCTTGTTTCTGCCCAAGGCATCAGTAGATATCTTTCGGGCATCATCCAGCGCCTCCTTCAGCGTAGCGATGGTCTTCTCCGACTCTGCCTTGTAATTCTCGTAATCAGTTTCCAATGCAGAATTGAACTCTACTACCGCTTCATTCGCATCATTGCGCACCATCCGTGCCTTTGCCTCATCTTTCAAGGCCTGGATCTCATTCTCCAAAGCCTTGATCTTCTTCTGGTCCAAAGCACGCGATGCCTTGCAATCATCGTAAAACGACTGCATACGCTCGTCTGCACCCTCAGGAAGAGAAGGGAGATTGGCAGAAGAGGCATCCTTCTTCAAAAACTCTCCGGCCTTTATTCGCTTGGAAAGGTCGGCATATAATTCATCTGTTATTTGCATACCAATATAATGAAGTTAAAGGATTAAAAGGGTAAAGGACCTATTCCTGAAGGAGGGAAAGGCGAGCCTGATGAGTGTGGAGGAAATGGCAAATCAGGCGAATCTAGACGAAATGGAAGATATAAAGTACCTGACTTTTCAGATTCCTCTTTGGCCCAGTTTAAGAACGCCATTTGCTCTTTTATCGTAGGAAAGAAAGACAACTGCAATTCCAGTTCATCCATACTATACTCGCAAACTACACTCTCCCAGAGATCAGAGGGATAATGCTTGGGATGCAGAGGATGAGGGCGCAAATCCGTGTGATACCGATATCTCCAATTATCTATCACACCAGGAATGTCTAAATAAAAGGAAGTACTTTCTGAAAAGCAATAGTTTCCATCTGTAACAATCTCCATCAGGTCTTTTCTGAAGTCCGGCAGAAAAAACTTCATCTCATCAGATATACACTCCTGGCGAGACAAAATGGCATAAACCATCCATCTCACGAGTATAAGCTGTCCCATGGAGCAAGATTCCCCGTAACTCCGATTGCGTCTCCTAGCATCATCCCGCCAGATATTTTCAGTCGCCGAATTCATCTTCTCCCAACTAAAAGATTCATTCAGATTCTCCGTATTAGTTAAGCAGGCAGCCACATAATAGGCGGCATTGAATGCAGGGAGCGATTCCCTCATCGACATAGTACCACGTACGTGCGCAAGCATATAGATTTTCTTGAGCAACGCATCTAGCGATGTAGGATTCTTAGTGTTGAAATCACTAAACTTAAGTTTCTCGCCATAATAGAGGCTGTGATGCCAGTCAAAAACATTATTCTTCATTTACTGTTATCATTTTATGAATGCAGAAACCCCGCCTGGAGAGCGTTCACTCTGCCAAGCGGGGCTTGCGTTCTGGTTATTGGTTTTCACCATTAATTGTTTACTATGAGATAACTCGCTAACTTTCATACTTTTATCATACACAAGATAAGAATAGCTTGTTATTCATGCTTCAAAAGTACAATTTATTTTTGAAACAAGCAAGGATTTTGCGGAAAAAATGAAAATAAATATTTCAAAGGCTTGACAGAACTCTTTCATCTCCCCCCAAGACTGCCCCAAAGCGTGACAGTGACAGTTACAGTTTCATTTTCCGCAACTTTCCTTCAAGAAGGCCAAAGTGTGAAAAAAAGCATAATTAGATAGTTATATTTATATATATATAAATATAAAATTTCTCTATACCCTTTTGGGGGATAAGCGGAGAAGAGGAAAATGAAACTGTAACTGTCACTGTCACGCTTTGCTCTATGCTTTGAACTCTCTAGCGAGAAACTTCTACCAACAAGAATTTGAACTCTCTAGCGAGAAACATCTACCAACAAGAAAATGGTGTTTTCTCAGGCATAACTCTATGTTTCTCGCCCCGCAAAACTGCGAGTTAGATTCGTTAACATAAAGCTCTAAAGCAGCCAAAGGAGAATAAGAGAGGTTGGAACGTAAACAGTTGGGAATGAGTAGATTTGCACAAAGTTGCCAAATCGGCATAAAGCAAGCGAGTGAGGAATATTGAAGTAGTTCAGTTACTAAATCGTGAGCCACAGTTACCTATGCAAAGCAGGTAACAATGCGGAAAGGCAACTTTGTGCATCAACGGATTTTATTGCACTGATTCTCAATGTTTTGCGTATCAAGGAACGCTTACAAAATGATTATATTTGCACACTCAAAATGTAAGCGTTATGAAAATCGAAAAATTCAAGGTGTTGCTCTACCTGAAAAAGAGCGGAATGGACAAGAATGGAAAAGCTCCCATCATGGGACGCATCACGGTGAACAGGACTATGGCGCAGTTCTCCTGCAAGTTGTCTTGCACTCCATCGCTTTGGAATCCTCGTGCCAGCCGATTGGAGGGCAAGAGCAAGGAAGCCGTGGAAACCAACAAGGACATCG
>OLNV01000476.1_pt1 | contig 31353 bp, 27 predicted proteins | sample 1672891 | NCBI WGS metagenome assembly OLNV01 (sample SAMEA3136734, study PRJEB25190) | human gut metagenome | biome: human gut; feature: human-associated habitat; material: faeces | place: Austria | collected 2013 | reverse complement strand
GTAGAAAATTCACATCCGGAGACCTTACATCGAGACATGTGTATCGCATGCTCCGAGAGTTCGTGGATTTTGCCAATGTATTTAACTAACTCTCAATTTAGTATAGAAAAGAGGGACCGGTATGAGTGATGCAATTCCTGTGAACAGAATAAAAGGCGTGGGAGAGAAGACGGCGGCTCTGTTCGGCAAGATCAATGTCTATACCGTAGACGATCTGATCCGCCATTATCCCAGGGATTATGAGACTTATGATGCTCCGGTATCCATTCGGGAGACATCCCCCGGCAGTGTCCAGGCAGTCTACGGTCAGATCACCGCTATCCCCAATGTGAAGAAAGTCCGCAATCTCTCCATCCTCAACGCCATTTTGAAGGATGACAACGGAGATTCCATCCAGCTTACTTTTTTCAATATGCCTTTTTTAAAAAAAGTATTAAAACCCGGTGGATTCTATCTCTTCCGCGGTCTCGTGCAGCAACGGGGTGCCCATAAGATCATGGAACAGCCCCGGATGTTTACCTGGGACGAATACATTCAGAAATCCGGCCGCCTCCTGCCCCGATATGCTCTGACCAAAGGCCTTACCAATCAGACCGTACAGAAATCCGTAGCCCAGGCGCTGGAATACTATCCACCGGAAAAAGAATATCTGCCGCAGATGATATTACAGAAATATCCCATGCTTTCCCACAGAGAAGCTATCTGCGCCCTGCATTTTCCTGAGAGCAGAGAGGAACTGTTAACTGCCAGAAACCGTATGGTATTCGAAGAATTCTTCTCCTTTTTACTGGTACTTCGCAAAAATAAGGAATTGGCGGCGAAGACAGAAAACCATTTTCCCATGTACGAGACTGCGGATACAGTGCGGTTTTTAGAACAGCTGCCGTTCCCGCTGACAAAAGCCCAAAAAAAAGTCTGGGGTGAGCTCAGGGAGGATATGGGAAGTCCTTATGCCATGAACCGTCTGATTCAGGGAGATGTCGGCTCCGGTAAGACGATCCTGGCAGTGCTGGCACTTCTCATGTGTGCGGCTAATGGTTATCAGGGAGCAATGATGGCCCCTACTGAAGTACTGGCAGTCCAACATTTTGAGACCATTTCAGGCTATATAGAAAAATATGGAATTGCTTTCCGTCCGGTGCTTCTGACAGGCTCTATGACGACGAAGGAAAAACGTGAGGCTTATGCGAAAATTGCTTCCGGAGAAGCTAACCTGATCATCGGAACCCATGCTCTGATCCAGGAAAAAGTGGAATATTCTTCCCTTGCGCTGGTAGTGACGGATGAACAGCACCGCTTTGGTGTAAGGCAGAGGGAGACATTAGCCGCCAAAGGGAGTGAGCCTCATGTGTTAGTTATGAGTGCTACACCGATTCCCAGGACATTGGCTATTATTCTATATGGGGATCTGAAGGTCTCGGTCATTGATGAACTTCCTGCGAATCGTCTGCCGATCAAAAACTGTGTCGTAGGGACTGCCTATCGACCTAAGGCTTATGAATTTATCGCAAAAGAGGTGGCTGCCGGCAGACAGGCTTATGTCATCTGTCCCATGGTGGAAGAGGGCGAATCAGAAGACCTGGAGAATGTAGTGGATTATACAGAGAAGCTCCGGGCAGTTCTGCCTCCTTCCGTACAGGTGGCTTATCTTCATGGGAAAATGCGCCCTGCAGATAAGAACCGTATTATGGAAGAGTTCGCTGCTAAGGAGATCGATGTCTTAGTCTCCACCACGGTAATTGAAGTAGGCATCAATGTTCCCAATGCCACAGTAATGATGGTGGAGAATGCGGAGCGCTTCGGTCTGGCACAGCTGCATCAGCTGCGTGGGCGTGTGGGACGTGGGGAATTCCAAAGCTATTGCATTTTTATCAGCACTTCCGAAGCCAAAGAGACCATGGAACGATTACAGATCCTGAACCATTCCAACGACGGTTTCCATATTGCTTCTGAGGATCTGAAACTGCGAGGTCCGGGAGATATCTTCGGCATCCGGCAGAGCGGTGAATTTGCATTTGTACTGGGTGATATATATACAGATGCAAATATTTTAAAAGAGGCTTCAGATGCCGTGGAACAGTTGCTTGTATCCGATCCGGAGCTGACAGATGACGACAGCCGAGCATTGGTGAACTATTTCAAAGAACATACCGCAGTAAATGTTGTTGACTTTCGGACCATCTGACAGTAAAATTATTTTTATGTTCAAAGTTTTATACTTAGGATCAGATAATTTATGTTAATTTATGCAAAGGGAAGGTTTAGATACCAGAATGTCAAAAATCGCAATTGTAACCGACAGTAACAGCGGCATTACACAGGCAGAAGGAGCCCGTCGCGGAATCCATGTTCTGCCCATGCCTTTTATGATCGATGAAGTCACATACTATGAAGATATTGACCTGACACAGGAGCAGTTCTATGAAAAGCTGAAATCCGGTGCCAATATTGCCACCAGCCAGCCGTCTCCTGACAGTGTCACCAGCCTGTGGGACAAGCTTTTACAGGAATATGACGAGATCGTACACATTCCTATGAGCAGCGGTCTGTCCGGTTCCTGTCAGAGTGCCATGGCCTTTGCGGCAGATTATGATGGCAGAGTTCAGGTCGTGAACAACCAGAGAATCTCCGTAACCCAGCGTCAGTCTGCGCTGGATGCCCTGCAGCTTGCAGCAGCCGGTAAAAATGCGGCCCAGATCAAAGAATTTCTGGAAAACGATAAATTCAACAGCAGTATCTATATTATGCTGGATACTCTGTATTACCTGAAAAAAGGTGGACGGATCACTCCGGCGGCCGCAGCTATCGGCACCATGCTTCGCCTGAAGCCGGTACTGACCATTCAGGGTGAAAAATTGGATGCCTTTGCAAAGGCACGAACCGCTTCGCAGGGCAAGAATATGATGATCAATGCTATTAAAAAGGACATCAACGAGCGTTTTGGCGGCATGACGGAGGACAAGCATATCTGGCTGCAGATTGCCTATACCCACGACCGAGCTGCAGCAGAGCAGTTTCGCACCGAGGTAGAGGCGGAATTCCCCGGCTATGATATCCATATCGATCCACTGTCCTTGAGCGTTGCCTGCCACATCGGCCCCGGTTCCCTTGCACTGGCATGCTGTAAAAAAATCAATGTGTAATTTTTCAATGATTCTGTTACTCCCGGAAAGTAGTATTCCGGGAGTTTTCATTATCTTATCTGTTTCCCCCATCCCTTGTATTTTTTACTTTTCCAAACACAAAATCTATGGTATACTTAAGACAATAATGTGTTGATAAGGAGTTCCATTTCATGGCAAAAGACAATAATTATGATGCGTCAAGTATTACCGTCCTGGAAGGCTTAGAAGCGGTAAGAAAGAGACCCGGAATGTATATCGGCAGTGTCTCCACCAAGGGACTGAATCATCTGATCTACGAGATCGTTGATAACTCTGTGGACGAGCATCTGGCCGGATATTGTGATACGATAAAGGTGACACTGGAAGCCGACGGCTCCGCAACCGTGGAAGATAACGGTCGTGGTATTCCCGTGGGTATGCACGAAAAAGGGATCAGCGCGGAGCGTCTGGTATTTACGACTCTGCATGCCGGCGGTAAATTCGACAATTCCGCATATAAGACCAGCGGCGGTCTGCACGGCGTAGGTTCCTCTGTAGTAAATGCTCTGTCTACACGACTGACAGTAAGAGTCAAGACCGGTGGCTGTATTTACGAAGACCGCTATGAACGGGGGAATCCCGTTCTGGATCTGGTAGACGGTCTGCTTCCCATCGTAGGTAAGACAAGGGAGACCGGTACCACCATTAACTTTCTGCCGGACGATACTATCTTCGATAAAACACGTTTCAAGGAAGATGAAGTAAAAAGTCGTCTGCATGAGACCGCTTATCTGAATCCGAAGCTTACGATCATTTTTGAAGATAAGAGAAAAGAAGAACCTGAAAAAGTCACGTTCCATGAGCCGGAGGGAATCATCGGCTTTATCAAAGACATGAACCGTTCCAAAGAGACGGTTCATGATGTGATCTATTTCTCCGGTGAAAGTGACGGGATCTCTGTGGAAGTGGCATTTCAGTATGTAAATGAATTCCATGAAAATGTCTTGGGTTTTTGTAACAATATTTACAACTCCGAGGGCGGTACCCACCTGACGGGTTTCAAGACCCAGTTCACCAATGTGATCAATACCTATGCCCGTGAGTTGAACATTTTAAAAGAAAAAGATGCCAACTTTACCGGTGCGGATGTTCGTAACGGTATGACTGCCGTCGTATCCATCAAGCATCCGGATCCCCGTTTTGAAGGACAGACCAAGACCAAGCTGGACAACCAGGATGCCGCAAAAGTTGTGGCAAAAGTAACCGGAGAAGAAATTGTAAGATTTTTCGACCGAAATTTAGAGACCCTGAAAAGCATCATCGGCTGTGCGGAAAAGGCAGCCAAAATCCGTAAGACCGAGGAAAAAGCAAAGACCAATATGCTGACAAAGCAGAAGTTCTCCTTTGATTCCAACGGAAAACTGGCAAACTGTGAGTCCAGAGATCCTTCCAAATGTGAGATCTTCATCGTAGAGGGTGATTCTGCGGGCGGCAGTGCCAAGACAGCGAGAAATCGTATGTATCAGGCGATCCTGCCTATCCGCGGTAAGATCCTGAACGTGGAGAAAGCCAGCATCGATAAGGTTCTGGCAAATGCAGAGATCAAGACCATGATCAACGCATTCGGCTGCGGATTTTCCGAGGGTTACGGCAATGATTTTGATATTACCAGGCTGCGCTATGACAAGATCATCATCATGGCGGATGCCGATGTGGATGGTGCCCATATTTCCACATTGCTGCTTACCTTATTTTACCGTTTCATGCCTGACCTGATCTTCGAGGGGCATGTGTACATAGCAATGCCTCCCTTATACAAAGCAATGCCCTCCAAGGGCGAAGAAAAATATCTATACGATGACAAGGCACTGGAAAAATACCGTAAGACCCATAAGGGGCCCTTTACCTTACAACGATACAAAGGTCTGGGTGAGATGGATGCCGAACAGCTGTGGGAGACCACACTGGATCCGGAACGCAGACTGTTAAAATTAGTGGAGATTGAGGATGCACGCATGGCTTCCGAGATGACAGAGCTTCTCATGGGTACGGATGTACCACCCAGAAAAGCCTTTATTTACGATCACGCTACAGATGCGGCATTAGACATCTAGTATTATAAGATCCTGAAATGTAATGTCAGAAAGACGAGGACCAGAAATGGACGACAGCAGAATTATAAAAACAGAATACTCCGAGGAGATGCAGAAATCCTTCATCGACTATGCCATGAGCGTTATCATAGCCAGAGCCCTGCCGGATGTCAGAGACGGTCTGAAGCCGGTACAGAGAAGAACTCTCTACGATATGCACGAGCTTGGGATCCGCTATGACCGTCCCTACCGTAAAAGTGCCCGTATCGTAGGTGATACCATGGGTAAATATCATCCCCACGGCGACAGTTCCATCTATGAGGCACTGGTAGTCATGAGCCAGGATTTCAAAAAGGGCATGCCTCTGATCGACGGTCACGGCAACTTCGGCAACATCGAAGGAGACGGAGCCGCTGCCATGCGTTATACCGAGGCAAGACTGCAGAAAGTCACCCAGGAAGCATTTTTGGCTGACCTGGATAAGGATGTCGTAGATTTTGTACCGAATTTTGACGAAACGGAAAAAGAACCTTCCGTACTGCCCGTAAAAATTCCCAACCTTTTAGTCAATGGCTCGGAGGGTATTGCCGTAGGCATGGCGACCAGCATTCCACCTCACAATCTGGGTGAAGTTATTGATGCTGTAAAAGCGTATATGCTGAATAACGAGATCACGACAAAAGAACTGATGCGTTATCTGAAAGGACCGGATTTTCCCACAGGTGGTATCGTTATTAATAAGGATGAACTGGAAGAGATCTACGAGACCGGAACCGGTAAGATCAAGCTGCGTGGCAAGGTAGAATTCCAGAAAGGAAAAGCCGGCAAGACCAACGTGGTGATCACTGAGATTCCCTATACCATGATCGGAGCCAATATTGCAAAATTTTTATCCGATGTAGCAGCTCTGTCCGAGACCAAAAAGACCCAGGATATTGTAGATATTTCCAACCAGTCCTCCAAGGAGGGCATTCGTATCGTAATTGAATTACGTAAGGATGCAGATCCCGAGAACTTTGTAAATATGCTTTATAAAAAAACCCGTCTGGAAGATACCTTCGGTGTGAACATGCTGGCTATTGCAAACGGCAGACCGGAGACCATGGGCTTAAAGCAGATCATCAAGTCGAATGTGGATTTCCAGTTTGAAGTAGCCACCAGAAAATATACGAATCTGCTTGCCAAAGAAATGGAGCGCAAGGAGATTCAGGAAGGACTGATCAAGGCCTGCAATGTGATCGATCTTGTCATCGAAATCTTACGTGGCTCCAAAGATCGTGCCATGGCGAAGGCCTGTCTCGTAGAAGGCAAGGTGGACGGGATCAAGTTCAAGTCCAAAGAGTCAAAGATCATGGCAGCCCAGCTGATGTTCACCGAGAAACAGGCGAACGCTATCTTAGAGATGCGTCTGTATAAGCTGATCGGTCTGGAACTGGAAGCACTGATCAATGAGCACGAAGAGACCCTGGCGAATATCTACCGCTACGAAGACATTCTGGATCGCAGAGATTCCATGGCGCAGGTCATCATGAATGAACTGGATGGATTCAAAAAGGAATACAGCCATCCTCGTAAGACGGTCATCGAGAACGGTCAGGAAGCTGTTTATAAAGAAAAAGAACTGGAAGAGATGGACGTAGTCTTCCTGATGGACCGTTTTGGTTACGCAAAAACCATCGACCTGTCTACTTATGAACGGAATAAAGAAGCCGCGGATGCAGAGAATAAATACGTCTTCACCTGTAAAAACACCGGACGTATCTGTCTGTTTACCAATACCGGTCAGATGCATACCGTCAAGGTACTGGATCTGCCTTACGGCAAATTCCGTGACAAAGGTGTGCCTATCGATAATGTAAGTAACTTCAGTCAGGCCAAAGAAGAGCTGGTCTATATCACCAGTCAGAAGGAACTGAACTTATGTCAGGTAATTTTCGCCACTGCTGAATCCATGCTAAAAGTAGTGGACGGCGGAGAGTTTGACGTAACCAAGCGTACGGTTGCAGCCACCAAACTGGCGGAAGGAGATACCCTCGTAAGTGTAACAGCACTCACGGACCAGCGGAACATTGTGCTGCAGACAAAGGGCGGATTTTTCCTTCGTTTTGCTGTAGATGAGATTCCTGAGAAAAAGAAAGGGGCCATCGGTGTCCGCGGTATGAAATTATCCGACGGCGATCTGGTGGAAAATGTGTATTACACCAAAAACGCCGTGGAAACCACCATTGAATACAAGGGAAAAGAACTTGTCTTAAACAATCTGAAGCTCGGCAAGCGTGACAGCAAGGGAACCAAGGTCAGAGTATAGAGAAACGGAGAAGAAAACATATGAGAGTAATTGCAGGAACCGCAAGAAGTCTGCCGTTAAAGACCCCGGAGGGCATGGATACCAGACCCACAACCGACCGGATCAAAGAAACTCTTTTTAATATGCTGCAGACTTATATTCCGGACTGTGTGTTCGTGGATATTTTCAGCGGAAGCGGCGGCATTGGCATTGAAGCCTTAAGCCGCGGCGCCAGAAAAGCTTATTTTATCGAAAATGCGCCTAAAGCACTGGCATGTATCGAAGATAATCTTTCATTTACGAAAATGAAAGATCGTGCTATCGTATTAAAGCAGGACGCCTGTGCCGGGCTGACCGGCATCTACGAAAAACATGTAGATGTGATCTTCATGGATCCACCCTACGATCAGGAGCAGGAACGCAGAGTTCTGGAACAGCTGCGTTATGCAAAATATGTATCGGAGGAAACACTGATCCTCGTGGAGGCCTCTCTGCATACGGATTTTTCTTATGTAGAGGATCTTGGGTTTGAAGTAACCCGTGAAAAAAAATACAAAACCAACAAGCATGTATTTCTTCGCAGGAAATAATTGCAGAACGGAGACTTTATGAAAAGGGCTGTTTATACCGGAAGCTTTGATCCTATTACCAACGGACATATGGATATCATCCGCCGGGCCTCGGAAATATTTGATGTTTTAATTGTCAGTGTTTTGAATAATAAAGAAAAGACACCGTTGTTTTCTGTAGAGGAACGTGTTAAGATACTAGAAGAAGCCACAAAAGATCTGCCTAATGTGCAGATTGACAGTTTCAGTGGCCTATTAGTAGATTATGCACAGGAAAAGGATCTGCATGTCATTGTGCGGGGGTTGCGTGCCATTACGGATTTTGAGTACGAACTGCAGATGGCCCAGACCAACCGGATGCTTTCCCACGGCAAAATCGATACTGTTTTTTTAACAACCAGTCTGGAATACGCGTATTTAAGTTCCTCTGCCATCAAGCAGATTGCAAGCTTTGACGGAGACATCACACCCTGTGTTCCGGATTTTGTAGTTGATCTGATTTACGAAAAATATCGTCAGAAAAAGCTTTCAGACAATCGCAATGTGTAAATAAGGAGAGTTTCATGAGCAGTCGAATCGAACAATTAATTGACGAAATAGAAGATTATATCGAGAGCTGTAAGCCTAAGTTCATGTCCAGTACCGAGATCATTGTTAATAAGGATGAAATCGATGAATTGTTGCGGGAACTGCGCATGAAGACACCGGATGAGATCAAACGTTATCAGAAGATCATCAGCAACAAAGAGGCAATTCTGAACGATGCCAAGGCCAAGGCAGAAGCTCTGATCAATGAAGCAACCGTTCATACCAACGAACTGATCAATGAACATGAAATTATGCAGCAGGCATATGCCCAGGCCAACGAGGTGGTCACCATGGCCAGTAAACAGGCACAGGAGATTTTGGACAATGCCACCATTGAAGCCAATGAATTAAAATCCCAGGCAATGCAGTATATGGATGATATGCTGGCTCATCTGGAAAATATCATATCCGCTTCCACACAGCAGGCCAGTTCCAATTATGATACCCTGATCGGCAATCTGAATCAGTATCGGGATATTATCCAGTCTAACCGCAGTGAACTCCATCCGGTAGATGAAGACTTAGAGGGTATAGACAACGCTGACGAGGCCAGTGATGATTTAAATGTAATGTAATCATAAAACCAGTTTTCTGCCGAAAGCTGGTTTTTTAAAAATAAAGGAATTGACATAATGAAAGTTAGTAAAAAACAAAAAAGGCTGTTTGTCAGGACAATGATCTGTACGGTCAGTCTTGTCACAGCCTGTTTTTTTTGCAGTTCGCTGGAAACTGCTGCGGCTCCGAGAGCACAGGAGACCGGAGAGAGGGTTACCATTGTCATCGATCCCGGACACGGTGGTGAAAATGAAGGAACCCTGGAAGGCATTGTCCAGGAGAAGAAAATGACCATGGTTACCGCCATGGCAATGTATGAAGAATTACTGAAATATGATAATGTGGATGTCTACCTGACCCATACGGAAGATGTCAATCTTTCTCTGGCAGACCGGGCACAGTTCGCTGCAGAGCGGAATGCAGATTTTTTATTCAGTATTCATTACAATGCATCCGTGGATCATGACCTGTTCGGTTCCGAAGTATGGATTTCTTCCGTACAGCCATACAATGCCTACGGCTATCAATTCGGCTGGGAACAGATGCAGCAGATGAAAGATATGGGACTGTTCCTCCGCGGCGTCAAGACAAAATTAAAAAATAATGGAGACGATTATTACGGAATCATCCGGGAGTGCACCGCCCGATCAATTCCTTCCGCTATCATTGAGCACTGTCATGTCGACGAAAGTCGTGATACCCCTTATTGCCAGACCGAAGAGGATTGGAAACGTTTCGGCAGAGAGGATGCATTATCCGTTGCCAGATATTTTGGATTATCCAGCACAAGTCTGGGGGTAGATTACAGCAATGAAGCGAATAATCTTCCGGAAGTATCTCTGCAATCCATTCTTCCCGCTACGATCCGTGATCAGACCGAACCGGATATCTGTGTACTGACATTGCAAAATGCGGATTACGACACCGGAGAAGTCACATTGGAAATGACCGCGACGGACTACGATTGTCCCATGATGTATTATGATTACAGTACCGATGGAGGGAAGACTTATTCCGAACTGATCCCCTGGCCGGATCTGGATATCATGGCCGGCACTTATCCAGATACTTTTACCTTTTCCCTGTCCTTCACTAAGGGAGAAACACCGGTAATCACGGTGCGTGGATATAACCAGGCGGATCTGTTTACCGAAAGTGAACCGATTACTTTTGCCAAGCCTTTTGTCGATCAGGAGAAGGCTGCGGAAGAAGCAAGACAGGAAAGTCTGGCTGCAGAAGAGGCTGCGGCTTCCCGCAAATCGGACCCCCAGGTGACCGACGCTTACGGTTCTGTGATCACCATGGCTGATGCAGCCGGGAATACAGGAGCATCCACTGAAGGCAAAAAGGAAGTAAATTTCGGAGTGTTTCTGTTCATATGTATCGTTCTGGTGGTATTACTTCTGATGGTCTTTCTACTGTATCAGATCCAACAGAGCAGGCACCGGAAACGCAGACGGAAGGCTCAGCGCAGAAATGTGTCCGGGCGCAACAGGAACCATCCCAGATAATAAAGTGCTGTAAGTCCGGTAAGAAACAGTTTATGAAAAAAATATCCAGTCAGAGATAAACCGGTATTTCGGATACAACTTCCGGTCTGGGCCAGGCAGCAAAGCCCTCCGGCAGGTAGCAGCAATAACGTATAAAGAGGCCATCGATCCCCCAATATGCTTAACCCTCCGCTGATCTCCAAAAGCGGAGCACAGACACGACCATCCGGAAGAAAGATCCCCGGCAGCAGATTCAGCAGATTGAAGAAGATCATATAACCTCCCAGCTGTAAAATATTTCTGCCTGCAGCATACACTGCTTCATCCAACGCTTCCAACAACGGCATAACAGGTGTTCCACCGGCTGACACTGTGAAAATTGTCTGTGACATCGGAATTTTCCTGCGATATACTGTATAACGCAGAAGGATACCGTACCCCAGTGGAATACCATACATTCCGAATAAATAGGGCAGTATTGATTCCCGGTGCAGCAGAGGCAGAACAAATCCAAGAAAATATACCGGTCCAAGATTGTTACAGAAGGACAGCAGATATTGTCCTTCCGTTACAGAAAGTTCCTGTCTGTCGCGAAAATCAGCAATGGTACGGGCTCCCATGGGAAATCCGCACAGAAATCCCATCAGGATCACATAGATTCCAGGTCTGGACAGACGAAATATTTTTTCAAACAAAGGGTATACCGGTCGGATCAGACTGTTTACCAGGCCCATGCGGATCAATGTTCCCGACAGGATCATAAACGGAAGAAGCACCGGCACCATTTTTTCATACCAAAGTTCCAGGCCCAAGGCAGCATATGCAAGACTTAAGGAAGAATGTGTCAGGATGCAGCAGGTCATTACAACAAAAAAACAGATTCCGGATATTTTTTTCATAGCAGACTGCCTTGCAGAGTTTGTATACTATATGCCGGAAAAAGAATTTTAAGTCTTAAGAAAGAGATCAGTGTCCATGCGATTGGATAAATTTTTATGTGATAATAATATAGGCACTAGAAGCCAGGTAAAGGAATACATCAAAAAGGGACAAGTGGCGATAAACGGTCAGATAGTCAAAAAGCCGGAGACAAAGGTCAATGAAGATACCGACATTGTCATTTGTCAGGGGAAAGAAATCCATTATCAAAAATATGTCTATTACATGTTAAATAAACCGGAGGGTGTCGTATCCGCCACCAATGACAATACTGCACCCACCGTGGTGAGTCTCCTGACGGTACCGGAGCAGAAGGAGCTGTTCCCGGTAGGACGTCTGGACAAAGATACTACGGGGTTGTTGCTCTTAACCAATGACGGTGCTCTGGCCCATGATCTGTTGTCGCCGAAAAAGCATGTAGACAAAACATATCGTGTAAGGCCGGAAAAGCCGCTTTCCGCAGAAGATATCCACCGTCTGGAATCCGGTCTTGAAATCGGAGACGACAAACCAACGTCTCCGGCGAAAGCCGTACTTACCGAAGACGGAGACCTGTTGCTGACCATTCACGAGGGTCGCTTCCATCAGGTAAAACGAATGTTGCAGGCCATAAGTAATCAGGTACTTACTTTAGAGCGTATCCGTTTCGGCTCGCTGTCCCTGGATCCTGCTCTTTCCAGAGGAGATTACCGGGCGTTGACTGAAGAAGAAATCAAACACTTACGAATAAAGGAGTAAATTTTAATGCAATTCAAAAGAATGTTTTCCACAGATGCCTACAAAGGGACCAGCGGATATCTCCGCACCCAGAAAAATTATGAAATTTTACGAACGGTGCTTTATTTTGCCATTTCCCTGTCTCTGTTTATTGCCGGATGGGTCACTACCGGCAGTCGGGAGAATCTTCTGACCATCGTAGCGGTACTGGGATGTCTTCCGGCATGCAAAAGTCTGGTGGAGATGTTTATGTTCTTACGCTATAAGGGATGTAACGAACAGGATGCTGCGCAGATTGCCGCACATACCGACGGCCTTACCGGACTCTATGATATGGTGTTTACCTCCTATGAGAAAAATTATGTGATTCATCACATGACCATCTGCGGCAACACTCTCTGCGGATACACGTCCGATCCGAAGTTCGCAGAACAGGCTTTTTATAAACACATTCAGGATATCCTGAAAAAGGATAATTACAGAGAAGTCACTGTGAAAATTTTTCATGATCTTGACAAGTATCTGAAGAGATGTGAACAGTTAAAAGACCTTCCCGCACAGCCGGAACTAACTGGCGGAATCTGTCAGACATTAAAAAGCGTATCTCTGTAAAATACTTTTGAAAAGAGGGATTTTTATGCAGCAACTCACCATTGGTAAAAATCAGGCTGGCCAACGTCTGGACAAATTTCTGAAAAAGGCATTTCCAAACGCCGGTACCGGATTTTTATATAAGATGTTACGCAAAAAAAATATTACATTGAATGGGAAAAAAGCAGAAGGAAAAGAAATTCTTGCCCAAGGAGACGAGATAAAATGCTTTTTCTCGGAGGAAACGTTTGCCTCGCTGTCCGGCACCGAGAATAGAGAAACCACTTCTGACTACCGTAAAGCTTACCGTTCCCTAAAGGATATCAGTGTTCTCTATGAAGATGAAGATATTCTGTTGCTGAATAAACCCGCCGGGGTTCTGACGCAGAAGGCGAAACCGGAGGATCTATCCCTGAATGAATGGCTGATCGGACATCTGCTGGCTACGGATGCCATCACTGAGGCCGATCTCGCCACTTTTCATCCATCCGTCTGTAACCGCCTGGACCGCAATACCAGCGGAATCGTATTATGTGGTAAGACGTTATCCGGTTCCCAGGCTCTCAGCCGTATCATCAAGGATCGTACGGTAAAAAAATATTATCAGACAATCTGCAAGGGCAAAATCGTACAGGAGAGTACCCTGGAGGGTTATCTGTATAAAGAGGAAAGTACCAATACCGTAAAGGTTTATGCTGATCCGTCGGAGGCTCCCGCTGAGGCTTCCTATATCCGTACCATTTATATGCCAAATGCCGTGGCAGGAGATTTCACGCTATTAACCGTAGAACTGGTCACCGGCAAGACACACCAGATCCGTGCCCACCTGGCCGGCACCGGGCATCCGTTGTTAGGAGATACCAAATACGGAGACAACAAATTAAACAGGAGAATGCAGTCGGAATACTCTCTGCATCATCAGCTTCTGCATGCCGGAAGGATCTGTTTTCCGAAAGAGGTAGAAGGACCTCTTGCCAAAGTAAGCGGACAGACTTTTACCGCACCACTTCCCCATAAATTTGCAGAAATCTTGCAGGCTCTGAATCTGGCTCCTGACAGTGCCTGTTAGAAAGGAGCCCTAACAAATGGCAACATGGAATACGAGAGGACTCCGGGGATCCACACTGGAAGACATGGTCAACCGTACCAATGAAAAATACGCGGAGGCCGGACTGGCGTTGATACAGAAAATTCCTACTCCCATTACCCCCATCAAAATGGATAAAAACAGCCGGCAGATCACACTGGCTTTTTTCGAACAGAAGAGTACCGTAGACTACATCGGTGCCGTGCAGGGAATCCCTGTATGCTTTGATGCCAAGGAATGTGCCGTGGATACTTTTTCCCTGCAGAATATTCATCCTCACCAGGTAGAATTTATGCGGCAGTTTGAAAAACAGGGTGGCATTGCTTTTTTCCTGATTTTCTACAGTCATAAGGACCTGTTATACTATCTGCCTTATGAAATGCTCCGGTTTTTCTGGGACAGAGCACAGGAAGGCGGTCGGAAAAGCTTTCGGTTCGAAGAATTAAATCCGGAATATGTTCTTCCGAAGCATCAGGGAATTCTGGTTCCCTATCTGGACATTTTGAAAAAAGATCTGGAAGATCGGGAAGAATAAATTTCTTGACATCAGAGAAGCCACCTAGTATACTACAAATAGTTTCACGTACTACTATGGTAGCACGTTAGCTTACTAAAGTATATAAAAGCATATAAAGCAGAGGATGTTATTATGAACAACAGACTTTTACATACCCCGGAAGGTGTCCGGGATATTTACGGAAAAGAATATGCCAGGAAACTGGCTGTGGAGCAGAAGCTACAGAATGCTATTCATTGTTTTGGATATGAAGATATCCAGACACCTTCCATCGAGTTTTTCGATGTTTTCTCCAAGGAGATCGGAACCACTCCCAGCAAAGAGCTTTACAAGTTTTTCGACAAAGAAGGAAATACATTGGTGCTGAGACCGGACTTTACCCCGTCCATTGCCCGTTGTGCAGCCAAGTATTTTATGGAAGAAAAATTACCTCTTCGTTTCAGCTATAACGGCAATACCTTCACTAACACTTCTAATCTGCAGGGTAAATTAAAAGAAGTGACCCAGATGGGAGCGGAACTCATCGGTGATCCTTCGGTGGAGGCAGATGCGGAAGTCATCAGTATGGTGATCGAAGCGCTGAAGAGCACAGGACTGACAAGATTTCAGGTAACCATAGGAGAAGTGGACTATTTCCGTGGCCTCTGTGAAGAAGCAGGTCTGGATGAAGATACGGAAAAAGAACTCCGTTCCTGCATCTCCGGCAAGAATTTTTTCGCTGCGCAGGAACTGCTGGAACAGAAGCAGATTCCGGAACCTTATCACAGCATTTTATTAAAGCTGGCGGATATGTTTGAAAACATAGAATCTCTGGAGGATGCCAAATCACTGGTGAAAAATGAACGTTCCTTACAGGCGATCGCAAGACTCGAGAAATTAAAAAAACGCCTGGAGCAATATGGTGTAGCGGAATATATTACCTTTGATCTCGGAATGCTGAGCAAATATCAGTATTATACCGGTGTTGTTTTTAAGGCTTATACATATGGCATCGGTGATGCCGTGGTAAAAGGCGGTCGTTATGACAACCTGCTTAGAAAGTTCGGTAAAGATACGGCAGCCATCGGTTTTGTCATCGTTATTGATGATCTGCTGGAGGCTTTATCTCGTCAGAAAGTAGTTATTGATGTTCCCGCTTCCGGCAAAATTATGTATTACCGGGCAGGAGACGAGACGGATTATCTGGTAAAGCTTGCTGAGGCTGCAAAATTACGGAAAGAAGGCATTCCCACCGTACTTTCCCCCGAAATCACCGAGAACGAGGAGGCAGACCAGTAATGAGTGAAGAAAGATATCTTACGTTTGCTCTGGGAAAGGGCAGACTTGCCAAAAAGACACTGGAACTTTTCGAGCAGATCGGTATTACCTGCGACGAAATGAAAGATAAAGACACCAGAAAGCTGATATTTGTCAATGAAGAATACAAATTGCGCTTTTTCCTGGCTAAAAGCCCCGATGTTCCCACTTATGTCGAATACGGTGCTGCGGATATCGGTGTGGTCGGTAAAGATACGATTTTGGAAGAAAATCGTAATGTTTATGAAGTCCTGGATCTTGGTTTTGGAAAATGCCGTATGTGTGTCTGCGGTCCCGCTTCCGCAGGAGAACTTTTAAAGCATCATGAGAGGATCCGGGTAGCCAGCAAATACCCTAATATCGCCAGAGAATATTTTTACAATAAAAAGCATCAGACAGTAGATATTATCAAGTTAAATGGCTCTGTGGAGTTAGGTCCTCTGGTAGAGCTGTCTGATGTCATCGTGGATATTGTGGAGACCGGTTCCACCTTAAAAGAAAACGGTTTGGAAGTTTTGGAAGAGGTATGTCCTTTGTCCGCCCGCATGATCGTCAATCCGGTAAGCATGCAGATGGAAGCCGACCGTATCCGCAAACTGGTGGGGGCAATCCGCGAGCAGTTAAAAATACAGTCGTAACCAGATTAATCAGAAAATAGAGCAGATAAATCACAGCATATTGATTAGGAGAGTACCGTTATGAGAATCGTAGCATTGGATAAAGAATCAAAACAGAGTATTTTGAACGACCTCTTAAAGAGAAGTCCGAATAACTACTCTCAGTATGAGAGCACCGTGAATCAGATCATTGACAGAGTGCGTGCTGAGGGTGACAAGGCTTTATTCGATTATACCCTGCAGTTCGATAAGTTTACTTTAACCGCAGAAAACATTCGTGTCACGAAGGAGGAGATTGCGGAGGCTTATACGCAGATGGATGAAAACCTGATCGATGTGATCCGTCAATCCGCAGAGAATATCCGCGCTTTTCACCAAAAACAGCTTCGTAACAGCTGGTTCGATGCCAAGCCCGACGGTACTATCTTAGGTATGAAGATCACCGCCATTGAGAGGGCGGGTGTCTATGTTCCCGGTGGAAAAGCCGCTTATCCTTCCAGTGTATTGATGAATGTGATCCCTGCGAAAGTAGCCGGTGTAGATGAGATCATTATGACCACCCCTCCCGGAAAAGACGGTAAAGTCAATCCCGGAACTCTGGTAGCTGCTGATATCGCCGGTGTGGATACCATCTATAAGGTTGGCGGAGCACAGGCCATCGCTGCCATGGCTTTCGGCACAGAGTCTGTTCCGAAGGTAGACAAGATCACCGGCCCCGGTAATATTTTCGTAGCACTTGCCAAAAAAGCAGTGTACGGCTATGTCAGCATTGATTCCATTGCCGGCCCAAGTGAAATTCTGGTGCTGGCGGATGAGACCGCAACTCCCAGATACGTTGCGGCAGATCTTCTGTCCCAGGCAGAGCATGACGAGCTTGCAAGTGCCATCCTGATCACGACTTCTAAGGAGCTTGCCGAGAAGGTATCTGAAGAGGTGGATGGTTTTGTGAAAGTACTGGAACGTGCGCCCATTATTCAGAAATCACTGGATAACTACGGATATATATTACTGGCTGAAAGTATGGAAGATGCCATTGATGCAGCAAATGCCATTGCTTCCGAGCACCTTGAGATCATTACGAAAAATCCTTTTGACACCATGACACGTATCCGCAACGCCGGTGCCATTTTCTTAGGAGAGTATGCTTCCGAGCCTTTAGGAGATTATTTTGCAGGTCCGAACCACATCCTGCCTACCAACGGTACCGCAAGATTTTTCTCACCGGTAAATGTAGATGATTTCATCAAGAAAACCAGTATCATTTCTTATTCCAGAGAGGCTCTGGAGAAAGTACATAACCAGATCGAGACCTTTGCAAAAAGCGAAGGCTTGACCGCACACGCAAACAGTATTAAAGTGAGATTTAAAGATTAGGAGATACTATGGAACGAAAAGCATCTGTGAACCGAACAACAAAAGAGACCGATATTGCCATTACCCTGAATCTGGATGGCAGCGGAAAAGCAGATCTGTCTACCGGCATCGGATTTTTTGACCATATGCTGGATGGCTTTGCGAGACACGGCTTTTTTGATCTGGACTGCAAGGTAAAGGGAGACTTACAGGTGGATGGCCACCATACAGTGGAGGACACCGGTATCGTCTTAGGCGAATCCATCAAAAAAGCAGTGGGAGACAAGAAGGGAATCAACCGTTACGGTTATTTTGTCCTGCCCATGGATGAAGTGCTTGCCTTGTGTGCCGTTGACTTAAGCGGTCGCCCTTACCTTAATTTTGAATGTGAATTCACAGTGCCCAAGGTAGGCGAGTTGGATACCGAGCTGGTGAAGGAATTTTTCTATGCTGTATCTTATAGTGCCGGAATGAATCTACATATCAAAATGTTATCCTCCGGTAACAATCATCACATGATCGAGGCAATATTCAAGGCATTTGCCAAAGCACTGGATCAGGCCGTTTCCTATAATCCGAAGGTAACGGATGTATTAAGTACCAAAGGAAGTCTGTAAAAAATACGTGCCTGTGGTCCGTACCCTGCAGGCATAGAAAACGCGAGGATTACTATGATCATCAAGAAATTTGTTCCCTGTATTTATTTATATCATGAGCATGCGGTGAGAAACCTTACAGATACCACCATCGTGGATACCGACCCGGTACGTCTGACAGATTATTATTGTGAGCACAATGCAGATGAATTGATCGTATTCGATATGTCCGAAGGAGACGCCGAGCATGAGGCAGCGTTGGACATCATTAAGGAAATCTGCGCCAAAGCGGAAGTGGATGTCATCGGTGCCGGCAATGTAAAGCGCATGGAGGACATTAAGAAATTACTTTATGCCGGATGTAAAAAAGCGGTTCTCGACTATGAGAAAGAGAGTAATATTGAGATCACGGAAGAAGTCTCCCTGAAATTTGGCAAGGAGAAGATACTGATCTCCTATAATGATCCCGCCGTTCTGGAATTACATAAAGAGAAGATTGAAAAGTATATCTCTGCCATGATCCTGATGAATCCTCACCAGATCCGGGAGACGCAGAGTATTCTGTCCCTTCCCTTTTTTGTGCAGATCAATCAGGTAGCACTGAACAAGCTGCTGGAGATCTTCGCATATGAAAATGTATGCGGTGTCACCGGTAATACCATCAATGACAATGTGAAAGAAATCGTTGCCCTGAAGGATCTGTGCCGGGAAAATGATATTCCCATTGAATCCTTCCAGGCTGCTTACAAGTGGGAAGATTTCAAGAAAAACAGTGACGGCATGGTACCTGTTATCGTGCAGGATTACCGTACTCAGGAAGTTCTGATGATGGCTTACATGAATGAGGAAGCTTATGAACAGACTCTGAAGCTTGGTAAAATGACTTACTACAGCAGAAGCCGTCAGGAATTGTGGCTGAAGGGACTGACCAGCGGACATTACCAGTATGTGAAGGAACTGGTGGCTGACTGTGATATGGACACAATCCTTGCTAAGGTATCACAGATCGGTGCTGCCTGTCATACCGGCAGCAAGAGCTGTTTCTTTAACGAGATCACAAAAAAGGATTACGAAGAAAGCAGCAACCCCTTACAGGTATTTGAGGAAGTATTCGATGTGATCAAGGATCGCAAGGTCCACCCCAAGGAGGGTTCCTATACCAATTACCTGTTCGACAAGGGCATTGACAAGATTCTCAAGAAACTGGGCGAGGAGGCGACCGAGATTGTGATCGCTGCCAAAAATCCCAACCCCAATGAGGTCAAATATGAGATCAGTGATTTCCTGTATCATATGATGGTCCTGATGGCAGAAAAAGATGTCACCTGGGAAGAAATCACTACAGAGCTTGCAAATCGTTAACCGCATTTTCCATCCAGGTCTCGATATATGTTCCGTAATCTACCTCCGTAACGTAAGACAGCACCTGATCCATGGACAGACCGGCAAAGCTTTTATTTTCCCGATCCAGCAATATCACTGTAAGCAGTAATACTCCGGCCAGAGCAAGACGGATTCTGAAAGTCCCGGTATGAGAACTACCGGAACCACTGGATTCTTCCTGCTCCGGCCTTATTTCTGTCTGTCTGCGCATTTGCTGCAGCAGTTGTGCTGTATTCTTATCATCCAATGGTTCCAAAAATATTCCTCCCTACATGACCATGCTTTGCAGTTCATATTTATGTACCTTTTGGTACTGGCAGAACTGGTTTTTTTAAGGTATAATGATGTATTGAATAGTTATTAGCAATTTGAGAGAGATCATTATAATAATCATTTGAGGTAGTTATGAACGAAAAATTAGCATTAAGCGATGATATTCTGATGAAGATTGAAAAACCTGCCCGTTACATCGGCAACGAAGTGAACGCGGTGGTGAAGGACCTAAATAACATTGATGTCCGTTTTTGTATGTGCTTCCCCGATGTCTACGAGATCGGCATGTCCCATCTGGGCATTCAGATCCTGTACGGCATGCTCAACTCCTGGGACGATGTCTGGTGTGAGAGAGTCTATTCTCCCTGGGTGGATTTAGATGCCATCATGCGTAAGGAAAACATCCCTCTGTTTGCCCTGGAGAGTCAGGATCCGGTAAAGGATTTTGATTTCCTGGGAATCACCATCCAGTACGAGATGTGTTATACGAATATTTTGCAGGTCCTGGATCTGGCGAAGATCCCGCTGCTTACAAAGGAACGTGGAGATGATTGTCCCATTGTCATCGGTGGCGGTCCCTGCACCTATAATCCGGAACCCATTGCAGACTTTTTCGATATCTTCTATATCGGTGAAGGCGAGACCCAGTATCGTCCACTGATCGATCTGTATAAAAAATGTAAGGAAGAGAATACGGGTAGAGAAGAATTCTTACGCCGTGCTGCGAAGCTGCCCGGCATGTATGTTCCCAGATTCTATGAAACTACTTATCATGAGGACGGCACCATCTCTTCCTTTCGCCCGACCGAAGAGGGGATTTCCGCTACGATCCGCAAGGAACTGGTGACGGATATGACCGACAGCTTTTATCCCACGAAGCCCGTGGTACCTTACATTAAGGTCACACAGGACAGAGTGGTCTTAGAGATTCAGAGAGGCTGTATCCGCGGATGCCGTTTCTGCCAGGCTGGGCAGCTGTATCGTCCGGTCAGAGAGCGTGACGTGGAAGTATTGAAAAAATACGCCATGGAGATGCTGAAAAATACCGGTCACGAGGAGATCTCCTTAAGCTCCTTAAGCTCCAGTGATTACAGCAAACTACCGGAACTGATTGATTTCCTGATGGAAGAATGCAACAAGAGACATATCAATATCTCCCTGCCGTCCTTACGTATCGATGCCTTTTCCCTGGATGTCATGAGTAAGGTACAGGATGTGAAAAAATCCAGTCTGACCTTTGCTCCGGAGGCCGGCAGCCAGAGACTGCGTGATGTCATCAATAAAGGATTGACGGAAGAAGTGATCCTGCATGGTTCCGCGCTGGCTTTCGAGGGCGGCTGGACCAGAGTCAAGCTGTATTTCATGCTGGGACATCCCACCGAAACCGAGGAGGATATCCGCGGCATCGCTGAACTGTCCAATAAGATCGCAGCCACCTTCTTTGATACGGTTCCGAAGGAGAAACGTGTCAACGGCAGAGTACAGATCGTTACCAGTACTTCCTTCTTCGTACCGAAGCCCTTTACTCCATTCCAGTGGGCACCCCAGTGTACCAAGGAAGAATTCGTGGAAAAGGCATATCTGACCAGAAAAGCCATCTCCGAGCAGTTGAACCAGAAGAGTATCAAGTACAACTGGCACGAAGCGGATGTCAGCGTCTTAGAAGGTGTGCTGGCAAGAGGCGACAGGAGATTGTCCCAGGTGCTTTTATATGTTTATCACAAGGGCTGCTTCTACGATGCCTGGAGCGAATACTTCCACAATGATGTCTGGATGGAAGCTTTCGCTGCCTGCGGTCTGGATCCGGATTTCTATTCCCACAGAGAACGACCCTTGGACGAGATCCTGCCCTGGGATTTCCTGGACTGCGGTGTCTCGCGTTCTTTCCTGGAGAGAGAATGGCAGAAGGCGAAAAACGAGACGATCTCACCGAACTGCAAACAGGCATGTCAGGGCTGCGGTGCCGCCAGATTCGGATGCGGTATCTGCGTAGAGCCCAGAGACTGATCGTACGAGACACACCCTTATGGCACGTTATTGAATGTTGAAGAATAAGAAGAAAGGGAAGTGCAGGTCTTTCAAGAAAGACCGCATAGAAATCTGACAGAAATTATGAAATTAAGAATCAAGTTTAAGAAATACGGACCGGTACGATTTATCGGTCATCTGGATGTGATGCGCTTTTTCCAGAAAGCCAACCGCAGAGCGGAGCTGGATGTAGCATACACCGGAGGCTTCAGCCCGCATCAGATCATGTCCTTTGCCGCACCCTTAGGCGTGGGACTGACCAGCAACGGAGAATATATGGATTTGGAAGTACATTCCCTGACTTCCTGCGAGGATGTTAAGACACGGCTCAATGCCGCATCTGTACCCGGCATTGAGATCACTTCCGTGAAGATCCTGCCGGATAAGGCGGGAAATGCCATGGCAAGTGTGGCTGCCGCCGGATATACCGTAACCTTCCGGGAGGGCAGAGGTCCTCATTTTGATCTGGCACGTGCTGTGGAACGCTTCCTTAAAAAGGACGAGATCCTGATCACCAAGGAGACCAAAAAAGGCAGCCGGGAAATCAATTTAAAAGAAGGCATCTATGAGCTGAAAGCCGTGGATGGTAACAGCCTGTATCTGTTGGTAGATGCATCCAGCGCCGGCAATATCAAGCCCATTCAGGTAGTGGAGGCATTATTTGCTGAAAATGGAGCCCCCCTCCCTGAGAATGCCCTTATGGTCAACAGAGAAGAGACCTATTTAAGAAGCGATGCCGGAGAACTGCTTCCCTTAGACGCCATCGGTTATGACAGCGAAGAAGCTTACAAAGCGGCTTCCGGAGATACCGAATGAGCCGCAGTCTCACCGGCGGCAGACCGGCAAGAGAAAAAGAAATAAATGAGATCCGTAAGAGCACGGACTGTACTACCGGGAAAATGATCTTTACGAAGCTTCGGGATAAAAATGTGGCATTACTTGTGAACTCCGGCGGAATTACCGCTGTGCGGGTGCTTCGTTCGAATGCCAGTAAGCTTGGCGGAATCTACCTGGGAAAAATACAGAATGTGGCGAAAAACATCGATGCCTGCTTCGTGGAGATTGCGCCCGGGGAACTGTGCTTTCTGCCACTACGGGAAGCAGGTACGGCACATCTAACCAACAGACAGCCGGACGGAAGCTTAAAAGCCGGAGATGAACTGGTAGTCATGGTCACCAGAGATGCCCAGAAGACAAAGCGGGCTTCCGTTACCACAGATCCTTCCCGGATGAAGCAACAGCTTGTTAAAAACGGAGCCACCCCTGAGAGCGCATCTAAAGCCCTTCAGAGCCTTTTAAATCAGGCAATCCATAAAGTATGCCTTACCTGTCTTCTTGCGCCTTCTGAAGCCATCTACGAGGCATTGGAACAGTTGGCAGATCCATCGGAATACAGTGAAGTCCTTACGGATGACCCTGAGATCTTCCACAAGATTTCTGAAAGCAGTCATCCGCTTTTACAGCAGAAGAACCTCCGGTTGTATGATGATCCTGCCATTTCCCTGCGTCTTTTATATTCTCTCGAAAGGGGGATGGATGAGGCACTGGATACGAGAGTCTGGCTGAAATGCGGCGGATATCTGGTCATTGAGCCTACGGAAGCCATGACAGTCATCGATGTCAATTCCGGCAAAAATGAATCTAAGAAGATGGGAGAAGAGACCTATTATCAGGTCAATGCCGAAGCGGCAGAAGAGGTTGCTAGACAGTTGCGTCTGCGGAATCTGTCCGGTATCATTATTGTAGACTTCATCAATATGGCAGAAAAGGAAAATCGTCAGAAACTGCTGGACTACCTGAAAACGCTGACCGCCGGGGATCCAATGCATCCCCGGATCGTGGATATGACACCACTTGGTCTGGTGGAGATCACCCGTAAAAAGTCCCATCCCACCCTGGCAGAACAATGGAAAAAAATATGAGATCTTCTTAAACCAGTCAACACTCGTTTGGCTGGTTTTTTGTTATATTTCACAATTTCAGGAAACTCTTTTTAGTAAAAACGTTTCTTGAATATTCCCCTGCAAAATGCTACTCTTGTATCAAAGGAAACTAATTTTTGTATTTGCGTTTCCAAGGAAATATATGATAATTCTTATCTAAAGACGGAGGAACACCTATGGATACCACAGATGCTCTGCAAAAAAACATTTTGGATGCCACCCTTCGTGTCTTCGACCGGAAAGGGCTGAAGTTCACGATGGATGACCTGGCAAAGGAACTTTCCATCAGCAAAAAGACCATCTACACCGTCTATGACGATAAGGAAGCATTGTTTCTTGCTATGGTAGATTATATTTTTGATTCGATCAAGGAAAGCGAGCAGATGATCCTGACGGATCCTACGCTGGGAACCATCGAAAAGCTACAGCGCATCTTAGGTGTCCTGCCGGAAGGCTATCAGAATATTGACCTCAGAAAGCTCTATTCCCTACGGGACAAATATCCTAAGATCTACCATAAAGTGGAGCTTCGCTTAGAGACCGGCTGGGAGCCTACGATCCAGCTGATCGAGACAGGCATGGCAGAGGGCAGTATCCGCCCGGTTCCCATCTGTCTTGTGAAAATGATGCTGGAAGCCTCCATTGAGCAGTTTTTCCAAAGAGATATCCTCGCACAGAATCATCTGACTTACGTGGACGCCTTAAACGAGGTCGTAAATATTCTCATGTACGGAATCACACAGAGGCAGTAAATACGCAGACAAAAAGGGAGATGAACTTATGACACATAGACTTTACTTAAACGACGACTGGCTGTTCACTGAACAGTTTGAGGACAGTTTAGTGGCACCGGAATATCCGGAAAACACACTGCAGCCTGTACGTCTGCCGCATACCTGTAAGGAAACCCCGTTTCATTATTTTGACGAATCCCTCTACCAGATGGTCAGCGGATACAGGCGCCATCTCCTGATTCCAAAGAACTGGCAGGGAAAACGGATCCTGCTTACTTTTGAGGGAGCTGCCCATGACAGTACTGTATTTTGTAATGGGAAAAAGGTGGGAGAGCATCACTGCGGTTACACTGCATTTACTGTAGATTTAACAGACAATGTACTCTATGGGCAGGATAACCTGCTCTGTGTCCGCTTAGACAGCAGAGAGAATTTAAACGTTCCGCCTTTTGGCTATGTGATCGATTATATGACCTATGGCGGTATCTACCGGGATGTCCGGTTGGAAGTAAAGGAAAAAGTCTCCCTTTCGGATATCTTCGTCCATACAGCGATAGATTTCAGATCGTCTCCCGTGACAGCTCAGATCACCTCTGAGATCATGCTTACCGAAAGTGCTGAGAACGTGACCATCCGACAGTACTACATGCCCAAAAGTACCGCAGCCGCGCAGGAATCCTGGAGGCTTTTGTGCGAGCAGACTGTTTCTACGGATGTTTCCTGCGACAAGGAGTTCTCCCTCACGGCAACCATTACCGCTCCTCTGTTATGGGACACCGAAGAAGCTAATCTCTATATTTTAAAGACACAGCTATATCAGGATAATACGCTCCTGGATGAGACAGAGACCACGTTTGGTATCCGGGAAGCAGTATTTAAAAAGGACGGCTTTTATCTTAATGGCAGGAAGTTGCGGATCCGCGGCATAAACCGCCACCAGAGCTTCCCTTATGTGGGATATGCCATGCCTAAGAGCATGCAACGGCTGGATGCGGATCTTCTGAAAAAGGAGTTGGGTTTAAATGCCGTAAGGACTTCCCATTATCCCCAGAGCCATTATTTTTTAGAGCGCTGTGATGAGCTTGGACTTTTAGTATTTACAGAATTCCCCGGCTGGCAACATATCGGCGATGATTCCTGGAAAGCACAGGCGGTGGCAAATGCCGAAGACATGATCCGACAGTACCGTAATCATCCCTCCATCATTTTATGGGGAATACGCATCAATGAGTCACCGGATGACGATGCTTTTTACGAAAAGACCAATGCCGTGGCACATAAGCTGGATCCATCAAGACCTACCGGTGGTGTCCGTGCCATGAAAAAAAGTCATCTGTTAGAAGATGTCTATACGTATAATGATTTTCTGCACGACGGTGAGATGCCCGGCTGTGATCCAAAGAAAAAAGTCACATCTGATATGGAGAAGCCTTATCTGATCAGTGAGTACAACGGGCATATGTATCCCACAAAGGCCTTCGACAACGAAGAGCGCCGCAGTGAGCATGCCATCCGCCACGCCAATGTACTGGATGCTGTGGCAGGTCAGCCCGATATTGCCGGAAGCTTCGGCTGGTGCATGTTCGACTACAACACTCACAAAGACTTCGGAAGCGGTGACAGGATCTGTTATCATGGTGTCATGGATATGTTCCGGAATCCGAAGCTGGCAGCAAATATCTATGCCTGTGAGCAGGAACAGACTCCTGTATTGGAGATCACTTCCTCCATGGATATCGGAGAGCATCCCGGCTGTAACCGCGGCAACATCTACATTCTGTCCAATGCAGACAGCGTAAAGATGTACAAAAATGACCGTTTTATCAAGGAATATCTGCCGGGAATGTCACCTTATAAGCACTTAAAGCACGGTCCCATCCTGATCGATGATTTTATCGGAGATTCTTTTGCACAGAACGAAAGATTCCGTCCGAAACATGCCAAGGAGATCACGGATGCCATGAATCTCGTAGCGCGAGGAAGCCTGAACCACATTCCAAAGAGATTATATCTTACGGCTTTAAAACTGCTTCTGATCTATCATATCGATTTTGCGGAAGTGACCAGGCTGTATACGAAGTACATCGGTGACTGGGGCGGTACGGCTACCATATACCGGTTTGACGCTATCAAAGACGGCAAAGTCGTAAAATCCGTCACCAAAGAACCGGTTCGCGAAATCCGGCTGGAAGCAGAAGCGGATCATACCATTCTGACGGAACAGCACAGCTATGATGTGGCACTGGTGCGGATCCGTGCAGTGGATGACCATGGAAATGTGCTTCCCTTTTATCAGGAGCCGGTTCGTCTGATCGCGGAAGGTGACATCTCCATCATCGGACCTGACACCATTGCTTTACAGGGAGGCATGGGTGGAACTTATGTTAAGAGTACGGGAAGATCCGGTCGGGGAGCTTTGCTGTTGCAGTCACAGACGGCAGGGGAAATACGGATACCTTTTCAGATTAAGATTTAATGAGCCTCAAGGAAAAACAAGTGGCTGCAAAGCAGACATTTGTTTTTCTGGGCTCATTAGCGAACGAATATCCTGCGAAGCAGGATGTAGAGTGCGATAGCACGAATTCGTGAGCTTATGATATAACGATTTAATGGTTTCATTTGAGCGTTAGATTTCAAAGGATTTCAAAAGAAAGGATCAGGGTTACATTATGGGTTTAAGTGGAAAAGAAAAATTTTCTTATGGACTGGGGGCGGTAGGCAAGGATATGGTATACATGCTGTCTGCCAGCTATATTTTGTATTATTATCAGGATATTTTAGGCGTGAACGCCGTAGCCATGGGTATCATTCTGCTGGTTGCAAGAGTATTCGATGCGTTTAACGATCCCTTCATGGGTGTCATCGTGGCAAAGACCAGGACCAGATGGGGGAAGTTCCGCCCCTGGCTGATGATCGGCACAGTGACCAATGCCGTTGTTCTGTATCTGATGTTCTCGGCACCGCCTGCACTGAATGGCAGTGGACTGGTAGCATATGCGGCAGTCACCTATATTCTCTGGGGCGTGACCTATACCATGATGGATATTCCCTTCTGGTCCATGATACCGGCATTTACTCACAGTGGAAAAGAGCGTGAAGGATTGTCTACGCTGGGACGTTCCTGCGCCGGTGTAGGCTCTGCCATTATCACCGTGATCACCATGCTCTGCGTCAATGCCCTGGGCGGAGGAGAAGAGCGGGTCGGATTTTCCCGGTTCACCCTGATCATTGCCGTGCTGTTCGTGATATTTATTACCGTTACCTGCATTAATATCAAGGAAAAATCTACGGTAGATGTGGACGCACCTTCCATCGGTCAGATGTTCAAGGCGTTAATTCAGAACGATCAGGCGATGGCAGTGGTCATTACCATCGTACTGATCAACTGCGCGATCTATACCACCTCCAACCTGGTAATTTATTTCTTTAAATACGATTTTGGCGGAGATACCTGGTACAATTCCTATACACTGTTCAACACCTTCGGCGGGGCAGTACAGATTCTCGCCATGATGCTTTTGTTCCCGTTACTTCGTAAGTTTATGAGTACCATCCGGATCTTCTATGTCAGCTTCCTGATGGCAATTGCCGGATATGCTGTATTGCTTCTTTTATGTTTTACGAATATGAGTACTGTATTTTTACTGTTCCTTCCCGGCTTCCTGATCTTTGCCGCCAATGGTATGCTGACAGTACTGACTACCGTATTTTTAGCCAATACCGTAGATTACGGTCAATGGAAAAATCATCGCCGAGACGAGAGTGTCATTTTCTCCATGCAGACCTTCGTGGTAAAACTGGCTTCCGGTATTTCTGCGTTAGTGGCATCCCTGTGCCTGAACCTCTGCAACTTAAGCTCTGATACCAGCGATGCTGCGGCAGCGACAGGGGCTTCCGGAAGCTCTGTGGTAGGGCTTCGCATGACGATGGCGTTATTCCCTATTCTGCTCCTTGTCATCGGTGTCATTTTCTTTCATAAGAAATATCAGCTGACCGAAAAACGGTTAAAAGAGATTCAGGAGGCTTAAAAGCATGATTCAGATTGTAAAAGATGCAGATACGAGACCATGGTTCTTTTTACAGACTGCCCACACAACCTACGGAATGCGGGTCATGGAGACCGGACATTTAGAACATCTGTATTATGGGGAACGTATCACTGTGGATTCACAGGATCCCGCCTCCTGCGCGCCCCTTGTCATACAGAGAGCCTTCGCTCCGGGAAATACCTGTACCTATGACAGGGAACATCCGCAGATCTCCATGGAAGATGTCTGCTTGGAAGTTGGTACGTTAGGAAAGGGAGATATCAGAGAACCTTTTCTGGAAGTCAGATTTGCCGACGGAAGTGTCACCTCTGACTTTACTTTTGATTCCTATAAAATTATTACTTTAAAGGAAAGAGAACAGTGCCTGCAGGATTCCGGACTTCCTCACAGCTATTCGGAAGTGGAAACTGATTCCGCGGAATGCCTTCAGATTGTTTTGCAGGATGTTACGAATCATTTGGAGTTGCAGCTGTTTTATACCGTATTCGAAGAATGTGATGTCATTACCAGAAGCGCACGGTTGATCAATCACAGTGACGCATCTGTCACCTTGGAGCGATGTCTCAGTGCACAGTTAGATCTGACAGAGGATTATTCCGTGATCACTCATTTCAGCGGTGCCTGGGCAAGAGAGATGCACAGAGAACAGATTTCCTTACGTTCCGGCAAATTTATAAATGCGTCTTATACGGGAACCTCTTCGAACCGCTCGAATCCTTTTATGATCCTGGGACATAAGAACACCTGTGAGACTTTTGGCTCCTGTATCGGCTGCAATCTGATCTACAGTGGAAATCATTATGAAGCCCTTGAGAAAGACTCTTATGGGAAACTGCGCTTTGTAAGTGGGATCAATCCACAGAGCTTTTCCCGGGAGTTGACTCCGGAAACGCATTTTGATACACCAGAGGCTGTTTTAAGCTATTCTTCGAATGGTTATGGCGGACTCAGCCGACAGTTACATTCCTTTATTAGAGAGCATATTGTGCGGGGAGTGTGGAAGAGAAGACCTCGTCCGGTTCTGTTAAACAGCTGGGAAGCATGTTATTTTAAGATTGATGAGAGGAAACTGTTGCAGCTGGCAAAAGTGGGAGCAGATGTCGGCATCGAACTGTTTGTCATGGATGACGGGTGGTTTTCCGGGCGGAATGACGATACTTCCTCCCTGGGAGACTGGGAACCGGATCCGAAGAAGCTGCCCGGAGGAATTGCTTCCCTCAGTAAAAAACTCAAAGCCCTGGGGGTGGATTTCGGTCTCTGGGTAGAGCCGGAGATGATCAGTGAAAACAGCCGTCTCTATCAAGAGCATCCCGACTGGGCAATGATGATTCCGGGACATCCCCACTCCGAGGGACGTAATCAACGCCTCTTGGATCTGTCCAATCCCGAAGTACAACAATATGTAATAGATTCCATGACGAAGGTATTTTCCTCCGGAGACATCCGTTATGTAAAGTGGGATATGAACCGTAATTTCAGTGATATTTATTCCCCTTATCTGCCGGCTGCGAAACAGGGAGAGACGGCACATCGTTATGTACTGGGGCTGTATCACATTATGGATGAGCTGACCACACGTTTCCCTGAAATTTTGTTTGAAGGCTGCAGTTCAGGTGGAAATCGTTTTGATCTGGGAATATTAAGTTATTTCCCGCAGATCTGGGCAAGCGATAATACTGACGCACTGTGCCGTACCGGGATTCAGAACAGTTACAGCTATGGATATCCCTTATCGGTATTTACAGCACATGTGTCATCTTGTCCAAATCATCAGACCTTAAGGATCACGCCCCTTGAGACCCGTTTTCAGGTGGCTTCCTTCGGTGTCTTAGGATATGAATGTAATTTAAAGGATCTGTCCGGAAGTGACCTCAACGCAATCCGGGAGCAGATTGCACTTTATAAAAAATGGCGGGATGTTTTCCAGTTTGGATCCTTTTATCGTGGAGCAGAAAACGAAGCTTCCGACTCGGAAACCTTATCCTGGACCTGCGTGTCCCCGGATGGAAGAAGAGCAGTGGGGCTGTTCTTCCGACGCCTGACAACTCCAAACCAATCCCATGACTGGTATCGCCCGGTGGGGTTACTTCCGGATGTGAAATATCATTTCTACGGCAGGAATATCAAATACAATCTGAAAGACTTCGGAGACCTTGTGAACACCGTTTCTCCGGTTCATATCAAGCAAGGATCTGCATTACAGGAGATTCTTTCGCGATTTGTAAATATGGATGGGGAAAAAGAAGAACTGACTGCTTACGGAGATACCCTGATGCGTGCGGGTATTGCCCTGAAACCCGCTTTCGCCGGAACCGGATATAATTCCGACACCCGACTGTTCCCGGATTTTTCCTCCCGAATTTACTTTATGGAAGCAGCGGAATAAAATAATAATGCTTTTTTATGTACCGACCACTTTCGTTAGACCTGAAAACTAACGAGGGCGGTCGGTATTGTAATAATCAGAGAGAGATGATATTGTATATTATATAGATAGCTTAACAAATCGGAATTTAAAGAGGTGTTGAGTATGAAAAGGTGGTT